>Ga0307505_10000010_pt1 | contig 260340 bp, 244 predicted proteins | sample 23_S_MG_FD_202183 | JGI IMG/M metagenome (GOLD analysis project Ga0307505, IMG submission 202183) | Soil microbial communities from Populus trichocarpa stands in riparian zone in the Pacific Northwest, United States - 23_S | ecosystem: Environmental > Terrestrial > Soil > Riparian zone >... | reverse complement strand
CTCGCATGCTTATGGCTGTTCATCCGTCCTCCTGCTCGGGTTCCAGGGCGTCTCGACAACCCCAGCTTCCCAAATCAGGGACGGATGAACAACCTATCGGAACATCACAGCTAGGCGCCAGCACTAGGCCGTATCCGCCTCCGCCATCAACCCCCGCTTGCGCAACATCGGCTCGATGCGCGGGTCGCGGCCGCGGAAGGCGGCGAAGGTCGCGCCCGGCTCGACGCTGTCGCCCGCTGAATAGATGTGGCGCTTCAGGCGCGCGGCGACGCCGGCGTCGAAGGGGTCGCCGGCCTCGACGAAGGCGTCGAAGGCATCCGCGTCCAGCACCTCGGCCCACAGATAGACGTAGTAGCCGGCCGCGTAACCCGAGCTCGAGAACAGGTGCTGGAAGTGCACGTAGCGGTGATTGATGCCGACGCCGTCGGGCAGCCCACGTTCCGCCAGCACCCGCCGCTCGAAGGCCACCACGTCGGCCGGCTGCTGGCCGCGGGGCAGTGCATGCACCGCCATGTCGGTGAGCGCGCTGGCGGCGTAGCGGATCGTCTCGTAACCCTGGCCGAACTTGCGCGCGGCCTGCAGGCGATCGATCAGCACGTCGGGGATCGGCTCGCCGGTTGCGATATGGCGCGCGTGTTTGCGCAGCACCTGCGGCTCGCTCATCCAGTGTTCGAACAACTGCGACGGGAGCTCGACGAAGTCGCGCAGCACGCTGGTGCCCGACAAGCGCTCGAAGTGCACGTTCGACAGCAGCCCGTGCAGGCCGTGACCAAATTCGTGGAACAGCGTGCGCACGTCGTCGAAGGACAGCAGCGTCGGCTCGCCCGGCGCGCCCTTGGCGAAGTTGTTGTTGTTGACGACGATCGGCAGCACACGCGCGCCTTGCGCGCTGCGGCTTTGCTGGCGGTAGTGGCTCATCCACGCGCCGCTGCGTTTGCTCGCGCGTGCGTAGTTGTCGTGCAGGAACACGCCGACGGCTTGGTCCGAGGCTGCGTCCTGTACTTCGTAGGCCTTGACGTCGCGGTGGTAGACCGGCAGGTCGGCACGTTCGACGAAGCGGATGCCGAACAACCGCTCGGCGCAGTCGAAGGCGGCAGCGACCATGCGGTCGAGCGGGAAGTAAGGCTTGACCTCGGCGTCGTCGATCGCGAACTGGCGCTGGCGCACCTTCTCGGCCCAGTAGCGCCAGTCCCAGGGCTCGATGGATTCGACGACCCCCTGCGACTTCATCAGCGCGAGCAGTTGCTGGCGTTCGCCCTCGACCGTCTGCGACGCACGCTGCCAGACGTCGTCGAGCAGCCGCATCACCGCATGCTGGTTGCCGGCCATGGTGTCGGCGAGCGCGTAGTCGGCATAACTCGCGTAGCCATGCAGCGCGGCCTGCTCGGCGCGCAATTCGAGGATCTGCCGCACGATGGCGCGGTTGTCGCTGGCGCCGTCGTGTTCGCCGCGGCCGGTCCACGCACGCCAGGCCTGTTCGCGCAGGTCGCGCCGGTCACTGAAGGTGAGGAAGGGCACGACGAGCGAGCGCGACAGCGTGATCACCGCCTGGCCCAGGCCGCGCTCGGCCGCCGCCTGCCGCGCCGCGGCGCGGACGAAGTCGGGCAGGCCGGCCATGTCGGCCTCGTCCTTCAGCTCCAGCCGGTAGGCGGATTCGTCGGCCAGTACGTTCTGCGCGAACTGCGTCGTCAGCGTCGCCAGCTGCTCCATCACCGCGGCGTAGCGCTTCTGCGCATCGCCACGCAGGCGGGCGCCGGCACGCACGAAGTCCAGGTGCACCCGCTCGAGCAGGCGGCGCTGCTCGTCCGTCAACGCCAGCGCATCACGCTCGGCGTGCAGCGCATCGATGCGCGCGAACAAACCGGCATGCATGTAGATCGCGTTCTGGTGCGCGGCCACCGGCTGCGCCAGCTCGCGCTGCACGGCCTGCAGGGCGGGCGAGGTTTCCGACGCCGCGAGGTTGTAGAACAATCCTTCCAGCCGCGCATATAGCCGGCCCGAGCGGTCGAACGCCGCCACGGTGTTGTCGAAACCCGGTGCTGCGGCCTGCGCGGCGATCGCATCCAGCTCGGCGCGGTATTCGCGCATCGCCTGCGCGAAGGCGGGCGCAAAGTGCTCGGGCCGCACGTCGGCAAACGGCGGCAGGCCGTGCGGCGCGGTCCAGGTCTGCAGCAGCGGATTGGTGATGGTGTTCGTCGTCATGGGGTCGTCCTCACTTGCCGCGCTTGATGGCGATTTCGTCGTCTTCGCGGTACCGACGATCCGCGCAACTGGTGCGCCAGGTGTCGCGCTCGCGCGCTTCGGCCTGCGACTGGTCCGACAACTGCGTCGCCCGCGTGTTGAGCGCTTCGACATTGCGCGCATGTTCCTGCGCGCGGGCGTTGTAGGCGGCGACCAGTTCGTTGAAGCCGGCGCTCAGCTGCGTCTGCTCGGCCTTCAGGGTGTCGAAGCTTTTCTGCAGGCCGTCCTTCTCGGCGTTCAACTCGGCGAGCAGACGCTCCTGGTCGGCCGGCGGCGCATCCTTCAACTTGGCCGCGCGGCCGTTCCAGTCCTGCACCTTGGCCTGGTGCTCGCGGTTGCGGTCGCTCAGCGCGCGGATGGCGGTATTGCGCTGCTCGATCTGGGCGCCTTCGGCACGCAGCGCCGCACCGGTCTGCTGCAACGCGTCGCGTTCGCGCGTGAGCTGGTCGTTGTTCGCCACCACTTCGCCGCGGCGCTTGTCGACGACATCCTTCTGCGCCAGGCAGGCGCGCAGTTCGTCCTTGCTCATGATCGCGCCCCTGCTGCCCTTGACGGCCTGGGCAAAAGCGGGCGCGGTGGCGATGGCGCAGAGCAACCCGGCGGTAACCAGGCGCCCCACGGCGATGGAAAAGTACTTCACTGCGTCGTCCTTGTGGGTCGATCCGGCGCACACGGCCGGCAGGGCGCGGATTTTGCCACCCTTGCCAGCGCCGGCGTAACCGGAACACACTGCACCCTCATCGGGTGGAGGGGCGGCCGCATGCTGATCAGGATCGTCAAGTGGTTGCTCATCGTCGTGGTAGCGCTGTTCGTGCTGCTTTATGCGGGCGGCTGGTTGCTGTCCCCGAAGTTCAGCGTCTCGCGCAGCGTGGTCATGAATGCGCCGCCGGGCATGGTCTATGCCTTCGTGGTGGACCCGCGCGAATGGAGGAAGTGGACGGTGTGGAACCGGCGCGACCCGGCGATGCAGATCACCTACTCCGGCCCGCCAAGCGGCACCGGCGCCGGCTGGGCCTGGACGAGCAAGAGCGAAGGGGACGGCCGCATGACCTTCACCGCGGCCGAACCCGAGCGGCGCCTGGCCTACGACCTGTACTTCCCGGACTTCGGCACCACCTCGCAGGGCGACCTGCGCTTTGCGCCGGAAGGTGCCGGCACGCGCGTCACCTGGGTCATGAACGGCGACATGGGCAAGAACCCGCTCTTCCGCTGGTTCGCGCTGTTCGCCGACCGCATGGTCGGCAAGGACTTCGACGCCGGCCTCGCCAACCTGAAGACGCTGGCGGAGGCGCCATGAGCGCCGACCGCAACGCGGCGCTGGTCGACAGCTTCTACACCGCCTTCGCGCGCCGCGACTGGCGCACGATGGCGGCGGCTTACCACGCCGACGCGCACTTCAGCGACGAGGTGTTCGACCTGCACGGCGCGGACATCGGCCGCATGTGGCGCATGTTGTGCGAGCGCGGCACCGACCTGCGCGTCGAACACCGCGACGTCACCGCCAGCAGCGCCCATTGGGAAGCCTGGTACACCTTCAGTGCCACCGGCCGGCCGGTGCACAACGTGATCGACGCCCACTTCGAGTTGCGCGACGGGCTGGTCGTGCGCCATGTCGACTCGTTTTCGTTCTGGCAGTGGTCGCGCCAGGCGCTCGGTGCGCCCGGCTGGCTGCTCGGCTGGACACCCTGGCTGCGCGCCAAGGTGCGCGCGCAGGCTGCCAAAGGGCTGGCGAACTTCCTGCCGCGCGGTTAGGGGCGCGGCAGGTGTATGGCACAGTGCGTGCCCCATGGCGCTCAAGTCCACCATCTACAAAGCGCATCTGAATGTTGCCGACATGGACCGCGGGGTGTATGCCGACCACACGCTCACACTGGCGCTGCACCCGTCCGAAACCGAAGAGCGGCTGATGGTGCGGCTGCTCGCCTACGCGCTGCTGGCTCCCGCGGACAACCGGCGCGGCGCCTTGAGTTTTGCCAAGGGCCTGTCGGACACCGACGAGCCCGACCTGTGGCAACACGATCTCGACGGCACCCTGGTGCAGTGGGTCGAGGTCGGCCAGCCCGACGAGCGGCGCATGCAGCGTGCCGCCGGCCGCGCCGAACGCGCGACGTTCTTCGCCTACGCCGCCAGCGTGCCGATCTGGTGGGCCGGCATCGCCGACAAACTGGCGCGTGTGCAGCGCCTCGCGGTCTGGCAGGTGAACGCGCTGCAGAGCGCGGAGCTCGCCACCCTGGCGGCACGGTCGATGCAGTTGCAGGTGACCGCGCAGGACGGCCTGGTCTGGGTCGGCGACGGCCGCCACTCGGTCGAACTGGCGCCGCGGGTGTTGAAGGCTGCACGCGCTTGAGAGGTGCACGCTGATGACGAAGAAGTTGTTCCTCCTGCTCGCCTGCGCCCTGGCGCCCCTGCTCGCCAGCGCTACGGCGCCGGCCGGCGAGGACGCTCATCTCTGGCTCGAAGAGCTGCGCAGCGATCGGGCGCTGGCCTGGGTGCGCGAGCGCAATGCCGAGACCCGTGCGCAGCTGGAGGCGGACCCGCTGTTCAAGCCCCTGCGCGAACGTTTCGTCGAAGCGCTGACCGCGCGCGACCGCATCCCGGACGTCACGCGCTACGGCGACGCGCTCTACAACCTGTGGCGCGACGAGCGCAACCCGCGTGGGCTGTGGCGGCGCACGACGCTGGCCGAGTTCCTCAAGCCCGACACCGCCTGGGAGACCGTGCTCGACATCGACGCGCTCGGCGCGGCGGAGAAGGAAAGCTGGGTCTTCAGTCGCGTGGCGTGTCTCGGGCCGGCGCACCGGCGCTGCCTGCTATCGCTGTCGCGCGGCGGCAGCGACGCGGTGGTGGTGCGCGAGTTCGACATCGAGAGCAAACGGCTCGTCGCCGGCGGCTTCACGCTGCCCGAGGCGCGCACATTCGTCGACTGGCTCGACGCCGACACGATCTATGTCGCCACCAACTTCGGCCCCGGCACGCTGACACCGTCGGGCTACCCGCGCCAGGTCAAGCGCCTGCGCCGCGGCCAGGCGCTGGCCGACGCGCGCCTGGTGTTCGAGGGCGGCCCTGACGACGTGCTTGTCTACGCCAGCGTCGACCACACGCCCGGTTACGCGCGCACGCTGTTCGGGCGCGCACTGCACGGCCGCCACAGCGAGGTGGTGCTGCGGCGCGCGGACGGCCGGCTCGCGAAGCTGCCCAAACCCATCGACGCCGAAGCCACCTTCTGGCGCGAGCAGGTGCTGCTCAAGCTGCGCAGCGACCTGGTCGAGCGCAACCAGACCTGGCCGCAGGGCTCGCTGCTGATCGCCGATGCCGACGCCTTCATGGCCGGCCGGCCGCGCTGGCAGGCGCTGTTCACGCCCACGGCGACGAAGTCGCTGGACAGCTTCGCCCTCACGCGCAGCCAGGTGCTGGTAGCGCAGATGGACAACGTCGCCAGCCGGGTCGAAGCCTGGCGGCCGGTGCAGGGCCGTTGGGTGGCGCGTGCATTGCGCACACCCTTCCCGGGCCAGCTCGGCCTGCAGGCGCTGGCCGACCCGACGCGACGCCACGACACGTTGGCGGAACACTTCCTGCTCGACTACCGCGACTTCCTGACGCCGGACTCGCTGCTGCTGGGCCGCACCGGCACCGACACGCTGGAGACGGTGAAGTCGCGCGCCGCGCACTTCGACGCCGGCGGCATGAAGGTCGAGCAGCGCCACGCGACCTCGAAGGACGGCACGCGGGTGCCCTACTTCATCGTCTGGCCCAAGGGCGCCGCGTCGAGCGATGGATCGCACCCGACGCTGCTCTACGGTTACGGCGGTTTCGAGCAGGCGATGCAGCCGTTCTATTCGGCCAACGTCGGCCACGGCTGGCTGGCGCGCGGCGGCGTCTATGTGCTCGCCAACATCCGCGGCGGCGGTGAGTTCGGCCCTGCCTGGCACCAGGCGGCGCTGAAGGCCAACCGCCAGCGTTCGTTCGACGACTTCATCGCGGTGGCCGAAGATCTCATCGCCCACAAGGTGACGACACCGTACAAACTCGGCATCGTCGGCGGCAGCAACGGCGGCCTGCTGGTCGGCGCGGTGATGCTGCAGCGGCCGGCGCTGTTCAACGCCGTGGTGGCGCAGGTGCCGCTGCTGGACATGAAGCGCTACCACCTGCTGCCGCCCGGCGCGAGCTGGATGGGCGAGTACGGCAACCCCGACGAGCCGGCCGACTGGGCCTACATCGCCGCCTGGAGCCCGTACCAGAACCTGCGCGCCGACCGCCGCCTGCCCAAGCTGCTGCTCACCACGTCGACGCGCGACGACCGTGTGCACCCGGCGCATGCACGCAAGATGGCGGCGCGCATGCGCGAGCTGGGGCATCCGGTGCTGCTGCACGAGGCGCTCGAAGGCGGCCACGCCGGCGGCGCCGACGCGCTGCAGCGTGCGGACACGCTGGCGCTCGAATACACCTTCCTGTGGCAACAGCTCGGCGGCGCGCGATGACGATGGATGTCGACGTCCACCACAACCAGGCCGCCTCGCGCTTCGAGGCCCGCTTCGACGAAGGGCTGGCGGTCGCGGCGTACCGCCTCGTCGGCAGCGAGATGCAGATGACGCACACCGAGGTGCCGCCGTCGCTCGAAGGCCACGGCATCGCCGCCCAGCTCGTCGCCGCCGCCCTCGACCACGCCGAAGCGCAAGGCTGGACCGTGCGGCCGCTGTGCAGCTATGTGCGCTCCTACATGCAGCGCAATCCGGACACCTTGGAGTTGCTGGCGCGGTGAGTCGTGCGTCGGTGTGACGCAGCACCGCCGCGCCGCAACGCCGTGTTTGTTCGGTGGGGCTAGAGCCCTTCCCTCTCCTGCAGCACCCGCCACATCACCTTGCCCGACCCGCTCTTGGGCAATACATCGACGAACTCGACCATGCGCGGCACCTTGTAGGCCGCCATGTGCTGGCGCGCCCAGTCGATGATGTCCGGCTCGCTTGTCTTGCCGCGCGCGTCGGCACGCAGCACGATCACCGCCTTCACCGTCTCGCCGCGATAAGCGTCCTTGGCGGCGATGATGCAGGCCTCCTGCACCGCCGGGCACTTGAAGAGCAGCAGTTCCACCTCGCTCGGCCAGACCTTGTAGCCGCTGGCGTTGATCATGCGTTTCAGGCGGTCGGTGAGGAAGAAGTAGCCCTCCTCGTCCATGCGGCCCAGGTCGCCGGTGCGAAAGAACGAGTGCCCATCGAGTTCGACGAATGCGGCCGCGGTCGCTTCCGGGTGGCCCCAATAACCCTTGAAGACCATCGGCCCGCGCGTCACGATCTCGCCCACCTCGCCGGGCGGCAGTTCCTTCAGCGTCTGCGGGTCGATGACGCGCGAATCGACGCCGAAGATCGGCACGCCCAGACATTGCAGCTTGGCGCGCTCGGGCGGGTTGGCATGGCTCGGCGCGGCGGTTTCGGTCAGGCCATAGCCTTCGGCAAAGGTGAGGCCGAACTCCTGCTGCAGCCGCTCGGCCACCGCATAGGGCATCGCCGCGCCGCCGCCCGACAGGTAACGCAGGCTGGTGAGGTCGAAGGTCTTGTAGTTCGGGCTCGCGAACAGGTCGATGATCATGGTGGGAATGCAGGTCCAATGCGTGACCTGGTGACGCGAGATCAGGCGGCCCGCCAGCTCGCGGTCCCAGCGCGGCAGGATGATCACCGTCGAGCCGCCCCACACCGGCGCCAGCACGCCGTACATCATGCCGGTGACATGGAAGAACGGCACCACGCCAAGCGACACCGACGACGCGTCCGCATGCCCCCACAGGCCACCGCCGACGATGTTGGGCATCAGCGTGCGGTGGCTGTGCATGCAGCCCTTGGGCAAGCCCGTGGTGCCCGAGGTGTAGGGCAGCACGGCCAGGTCGTCGGCTTCGGCGGTGTGCGGCCCGGGCGCCAGGCCAGCGCCCAGCGCATCGGCCCATGGCGTCGCGCCGTCGGGCACGGCGGGGTCGGCGAGCAGCCAGTCGAGCAGCGCCGGCGCCGGTTGTTCGTCGGCGGCGACGCCCTCGGGCGGCAGCGCGTCCGCATACCGTGCGACCAGCAACGCGCGCAGACGTTGCGCTTCGGGCAGCGCTTCATTCGCCTGCGCCGCGATGGCGCCCAGGTCGGCGCCGACGATCGCCACCTTGGCCTGCGCGTCGCTGATGTAGTGGCCGAACTCCTCGGCCCGGTTCATCGGGTTCACCGGCACCACCACCGCGTCGGCACGCACGATGGCGTAGAACGCCGCCACGTACTGCGGGCAGTTCTGCATGTACAGCAACACCCGGTCGCCCTTGCCGACACCCTGCGCCTGCAGCCAGCCGGCGAGCGCCTCGGCCTGCGACTGCAACTCGGCGAAGCTCATGCGCCGGCCGAAGAACTGATAGGCCGGCTTGTTCGGATAGCGCCGCGCCGACACCTGCAAGTTGAACCACAGCGTGGTCTCTGGCAGCACCAGTTGGCGCGGCAGGCGCTGGGGCCAGTGGGCGAGGTGAGGTGCGGTGGTCATCGCGGGCGGCCCTGCTATCGTGCGGCGCATGAACCCTAGCACTTCCTTCCGCTCAAGTCGCGCGTTGGCCGCGGCGCTGCTCGCGCTTGTCGCGTTCGGCGCCGCCGCCTTCGACCTGCAGGGCCACCGCGGCACGCGTGGGCTGGCACCGGAGAACACGCTCGCCGCGTTCGAGCGCGCGCTGGACATCGGCGTGACGACACTCGAACTCGACATCCACCTCACCAGCGACGGCGTGCCGCTGATCACCCACGACCCGCAGCTCAACCCGGCGCTGACCCGCGGCGCGGGCGGGCAATGGGTGGCCGAGCCGACGCCGCTGATCATGTCGATGACACTGGCGCAGGTTCAGATGTATGACGTCGGCCGACTGAAGCCCGATACCCGTTACGCGCAGACCTACCCCGAGCAGCAGGGGGCGGACGGCCAGCGCATCCCGACCTTGGCGCAGCTGTTCGAGCGCGTGAAGGCGCGCGGCGACGACAAGGTGCGCTTCAACGTCGAGTTGAAGCTGACGCCGCAGGAGCCCGCCGTGACGCCGCCGCCGGCGGCGATCGTGCAGGCGACGCTGGACGTGATCCGCCTGCACCGCATGGAGCAGCGTGTCAGCCTGCAGAGCTTCGACTGGCGCATCCTGCAGGAGGTGAAACGTCAGGCGCCGGCGATCACGCTCGCCGCGCTCACCGTGCGCCAGCGCTGGCTCGACAACCTGAGCGACGGCCGCTGGACCGCCGGCTTGACGCTGGCTGCGCACGGCGGCAGCGTGCCGAAGATGGTCAAGGCGGCCGGCGCGCAGATCTGGTCGCCCTATTTCGGCGAGCTGACGCCGGACTTGCTGCGCGAGGCCCGATCACTCGGGCTGAAGGTCATCCCGTGGACCGTGAACGACGCGCCGGCGATCGACAACATGCTCGCCTGGGGTGTCGATGGCCTGATCACCGACTACCCGGACCGCGCGCGCAAGGCGATGGCCGCGCGTGGGCTGCCGTTGCCGCCGGGGCGCTGAGGCACGGAGCGACAATCCGGCGATGGCGACGATCCTGCAACACCTGCCCACCGGCCAGAAGGTCGGCATCGCGTTCTCCGGCGGCCTGGACACCAGCGCCGCGCTGCACTGGATGAAGCTCAAGGGCGCGCGACCCTATGCCTATACGGCAAACCTGGGCCAGCCCGACGAGCCAGACTACGACGACATTCCGCGCAAGGCGATGCTGTACGGCGCCGAGACGGCGCGGCTGGTGGACTGCCGCACGCAACTCGTCGCCGAGGGCATCGCCGCCTTGCAATGCGGCGCCTTCCACATCTCGACCGCGGGGCTGACCTACTTCAACACGACGCCGATCGGCCGCGCCGTCACCGGCACCATGCTGGTGGCGGCGATGAAGGACGACGACGTGCACGTCTGGGGCGACGGCTCCACCTTCAAGGGCAACGACATCGAGCGTTTCTACCGCTACGGCCTGCTCGCCAATCCGGCGCTGAAGATCTACAAACCCTGGCTCGACCAAGCCTTCATCGACGAGCTCGGCGGCCGCGCCGAGATGAGCGCCTTCATGACGAAGGCCGGCTTCGGCTACAAGATGAGCGCCGAAAAGGCGTATTCCACCGACAGCAACCTGCTCGGCGCGACCCACGAGGCGAAGGATCTCGAGCGGCTGTCCCGTGGCATGCGGATCGTGAACCCTATCATGGGTGTCGCCTTCTGGCGCGACGAGGTCGAGATCCAGCGCGAAGAAGTGACGGTGCGCTTCGACGAAGGCCGCCCGGTGGCGCTCAATGGTCGCGTCTTCGACGATGCGGTGGCGCTGTTGCTGGAGGCCAACCGCATCGGCGGCCGCCACGGGCTGGGCATGAGCGACCAGATCGAAAACCGCATCATCGAGGCCAAGAGCCGCGGCATCTACGAGGCGCCGGGCCTGGCGCTGCTGTTCATCGCCTACGAACGGCTGCTGAGCGGCATTCACAACGAAGACACGATCGAGCAGTACCGCGACCACGGGCGCAGGCTCGGCCGCCTGCTCTACCAGGGGCGCTGGTTCGACCCGCAGGCGATCATGCTGCGCGAGGCGGCGCAGCGTTGGGTGGCGTGCGCGGTGACGGGCGAGGTGAGGCTCGAGCTGCGGCGCGGCAACGACTACACGATCCTGGACACCACCTCGCCCAACCTGACCTATGCGCCGGAGCGCCTGAGCATGGAAAAGGTCGACAACGCACCGTTTTCGCCCGCCGACCGCATCGGCCAGCTGACGATGCGCAACCTGGACATCGCCGACACCCGCGACAAGCTCGGCCTGTACAGCCGCGCCGGGCTGCTCGACAGCGCGGGCGCCTCGGCGCTGCCGCGCCTGCGCGGCAGCGCCGACGGCAGCGAAGGCAAGGCTTGAGCACGATGCAGCGCCGCCACTTCACCCTCGGCCTGCTGTGCGCGCCGGCCGCGGCCGCAGACGTCACCGGCCCGGTGGTACTGAGCATCAGCGGTCGTGTCAGCCAACCCAACGACGGTGCGCGGCGGGTCTTCGACATGGCCGCGCTGGCGGCGCTGACGCAGCACGAGATCGTCACCACCACGCCCTGGCACCGCGGCACGCGGCGCTTCAGCGGGCCGCTGCTGCGCGACGTGCTCTCCGAGGCCGGTGCCCAGGGCCAGACCCTGCGCGCGGTGGCGCTGAACGATTACCGGGTCGACATCCCGGGCGACGATGCGCGCCGCTACGACGTGGTCATCGCGCGCCTGCTCGACGGCCAGCCGATGGCGGTGCGTGACAAGGGGCCGCTGTTCATCATGTACCCCTTCGATCGCCGCGCCGACCTGCGCAACGCGGTCTACTACAGCCGTTGTGTCTGGCAGCTCAAGGCGCTGGACGTTTCATGAGCCCCGCCCGGCCGCCCGAAGGGGCTCATTCCCTCTCGGAGGGAAGGCGCGCAGCGCCGAGGGTGCCCCAGTGAACGAAGCGACCCAGCCGCACCACCAGCCCTTGCGTCGCAGCTGGCTCACGGTGGTCGTCGGTGCCTTGCTGGTGGCCACCCTCGCCGCCGCGGCGTATGTGCAATCGCGCCAGCACCAGCTGCTGAACGCCGCCGTGCGCAACCAGGACGACTACATGCAGGTCAGCCTGGCGCAGCTGGAGATCGAATACCTGCGCCTGCTGGCGCAGTGGAAGGACGTCGGTGGCAACGACGCGCGCGGCGCGTTGCAGCTGCGCTACGACATCTTCGTCAGCCGCGTCGCGCTGCTCGACAGCGCCCGCGCAGCGCGTGTGATCCGCGACCGTCACGAGATGATGGAGGCACGCGCCGCGCTCGACCGCTTCATCGAACGGGCCGATGTCTATCTGGCCAGCGGGGCGGCAACGCCGCTCGATGCCGGCGCCCGGCAGGCGCTGCAGGCCGAGCTCGAGAGCCTGGGCGCCCCGATCCACGGCCTGGCGCTGGACGCGTCGCATCACCTGTCGACCCAGGTCAGCGAGCGCAACATGGCGGTGCACCAGCACAACCGGGTCGGCATCGCGCTGACGCTGCTGCTGTCGGTGACGACGCTGGTGTTCGCGCTCATCACGATGCAACAGGTGCGCGAGTTGGAGCAGCGCCGCCGCAGCCTGCAGCAGCTGGCCGAGAGCCTGCACGTCGCGCAGCGGGAGGCCGAGGCCGCCAGCCAGGCCAAAAGCGCGTTCCTCGCCAACATGAGCCACGAGCTGCGCACGCCGTTCCAGGGTGTGCTGGGCATGTTGTCGCTGCTGCGCGAGTCGGGCTTGAACGCGCGCCAGGTCGACTATGTGCGCACCGCCAGTGAATCGGCCGACCACCTGCTGGTGATCCTGAACGACATCCTCGACATGTCGAAGCTGGAGTCGGGCACGCTGCAGCTCAACCCGCAGCCGGTGAACCTGCAGCGCCTGATGGCCGACATCGAGGTGCTGATGCGCCCGCAGGCCGCCGCCAAGGGGCTGGCCTGGCATGCGACGGTGGACCGCGCCCTGCCCGAGCAGGTGCTGGCCGACGCCACCCGCGTGCGCCAGGTGCTGTTCAATCTGACCAGCAATGCGCTCAAGTTCTCCGATGCCGGCTCGGTGATGCTGGACGCCAAACAGCGCGGCGACCAGCTCACCTTCAGCGTTTCGGACACCGGCATCGGCATGGACGAGGCGGCGCTGGGGCGCCTGTTCCAGCGTTTCAGCCAGGCCGACCAGACGCCGTCGCGGCGTCATGGCGGCGCCGGCCTGGGGCTGGAAATCTCGCGCAACCTGGCGCGCCTGATGGGCGGCGACATCGAGGTCGCGAGCCGGCCCGGCGAAGGCTCGACCTTCGTCTTCCGCTTCCCGCTCGTGCCCGCGCCCGCCGCCGCGGCGGCCGGCCCGGCCCCCGACCCCCAGGCCGCGACGCAGCGTCTGCAGGTGCTCGTCGCGGAGGACCATCCGGTGAACCGCAAGTACCTCGCTGCGCTGCTCGACCGGCTCGGCCACCAGGTGCACTTCGCCGAAGACGGCCAGGAGGCGGTGCAATGCGTGCGCACGCACCGCTATGACGCGGTCCTGATGGACCTGCACATGCCGGTGCTCGACGGTGTCGCGGCGACGCAGGCGATCCGCGGCCTGCCCGGCAGCGGCGCCGCGGTGCCGATCATCGCGCTCACCGCGGATGCCTTCGCCGAAACACGCGATCGCTGTCTGGCCTCCGGCATGAACGGCTTTCTGATCAAACCCGTCAACGTGCAGGAACTGGCCGCCGCGCTGGTGAACCGCGCCGCGCCGCAGCCGGCCACCGCGCCGGCCGCCCGGCCGCGCGCGGACGGCGAAGACGCCGAACTGCTCGACAACGACCGCATGGCGCAGGTGCGCGGCGTGTTGCCTGGCGAGCGTTTCGGCGTGCTGGCGACGGGCCTGCTCAGCGACGGCCGCGACGCCGCGCGCCAGATGCGCGAGGCGCTCCTGCGCAGCGACCACCATGCCCTGCGCGAGGCGGCCCACCGCACCAAGGGCGCGGCCTTGAGCCTGGGCCTGAAGGCGCTCGCGGCGTCGGCCGAGGATCTGCAAAACGCCGCCGGCCATGCCGACGTCCAGACGCTGGCCGCGCTGCTGCAGCGCTATGAGCGGCTGATCGGCGACAGCGCGCGCGAGTTGCGCCGGCTGGGCCTGCTGGTCGACGCCGCGGCGGCCTAGGAGCTTGCGCGGCTTCTGCCGCGCGGGCGTCGGCCTGACTGGAGCCCCCGCTCGGAGGGGACTCGGGGGAGCTGTGTGCAAAGGGTGGTTAGGAGACTGCACGGCAAAGCCGTGCAATCTCCTAAACCACCACCGGCTCCGGCTCGAGCCAGATGCCGAAGCGGCCGTAGACGCTTTCCTGGATCGCGCGCGCCAGCGTCACCACCTCGGCGCCGCTGGCGCCGCCGCGATTGACCAGCACCAGCGCCTGCTTGTCGTACACCGCGGCGCGGCCGACCGCCTTGCCTTTCCAGCCGCAGGCGTCGATCAGCCAGCCGGCCGCCAGCTTGACCGTGCCGTCGGGCAGCGGGTAATGCACCACCTGCGGGTCGCGGCCGATGATGTCGCGGCACTGCTCGGCGCTCACCACCGGGTTCTTGAAGAAGCTGCCGGCATTGCCGACCAGCGCCGGGTCCGGCAGCTTGGCGCGGCGGATCGTGCACACCCAGTCGAAGATCTGCTGCGCGTCGGGCGCGCTGATGGCGCTGTCGTGCATCTTTCGTTCGAGATCCAGATAACCGACCACCGGCTGCCACGGCCGCGGCAGCTTGAACCGTACGCGCGTGATGACGCTCTTGCCGGCCAGCGCAGCTTTGAACACGCTGTCGCGGTAGCCGAAGTGGCAACGCGCGGCGTCCAGCGTGACGCTGCGGCCGGTGACGAGGTCGACCGTGTCGAGCGACTCGAAACGGTCCTTCAACTCGACACCGTAGGCGCCGATGTTCTGCACCGGCGCCGCGCCGACGCTGCCGGGGATCAGGGCCAGGTTCTCCAGCCCGGGCCAGCCTTGTGCCAGTGTCCAGGCGACGAAGTCGTGCCAGTTCTCGCCCGCGCCGGCTTCGACGATCCAGGCGTCGGGCCGCTCGGCCACGAGTCGGCACCCGCGCACCTCGACCTTGACCACCAGCGCCTGCGGGTCGCGCGTGAAGACGACGTTGCTGCCGCCGCCGAGCACGAACTTGGGCGCCCGGCCGAGCCGAGGGTGGTCGACGACCCGCCGCACGTCGGCGTCGGCCGTCACGCGCACGAGCTGCCGCGCCACGGCCGCCAGGCCGAAGCTGTTGAGCGTGCGCAGGTTCACATCGTGCTCGATCGCCAGGGGGCTCGACAGGTTCGCGGACATGCGAGAATTTTCCCATGCCCAGCTTCGACGCCGTCCTCGAACCCAACCTCGTCGAGCTGCGCAATGCCGTCGAGCAGAGCAACAAGGAAATCGGCACCCGCTTCGACTTCAAGGGCTCGGCGTCCAGGGTCGAACTCGCCGACGCCGGCGCCAATGACAAGAGCCTGGTGCTCTACGCCGACAGCGACTTCCAGATCGGCCAGGTGAAGGACATCCTGCTCGCCAAGCTCGCCAAGCGCGGTGTGGATGTGCGCTATCTCGACGACAGCGCCAAGATCGAGAAGATCGGCGGCGACAAGGTCAAGCAGCCTGTGGGCGTGAAGTCCGGGATTCCGAGTGACCTGGCCAAGAAGATGCAGACCGCGGTCAAGCAGAGCAAGCTGAAGGTGCAGGCCGCGATCCAGGGCGACATGCTGCGTGTGACCGGCGCCAAGCGCGACGACCTGCAGGCGGTGATCGCGCTGTTCAGGCGCGATTTCGCCGATCAACCCCTCACCTTCACCAACCCCCGGGATTGATGACGATGCGCGCTTTCGTCGTCGGCGCGCTGCTACTGGCGGCTTGCGGTGCGCAGGCGCAGGTCAAAGTCGGCTTCAGCGGGCTGATGGGCGACCGGGCGCTGCTCGTCATCGACGGCCAGCCGCGGGTGCTGGGCATCGGCTCGAGCAGCGGCGGCGTGCGCCTGATCGCGCTCAGCCCGACGCAGGCCGAGGTCGAGGTGAAGGGCCAGCGGCGCACGCTGGCGCTGACGAGCGGCCACGCCGGCGGCGACACGGCCCCGGCCGGCGGCAGCGAGATCGTGCTTGCCGCGGGGCTGGGCGGCCACTTCACGACCCCGGGGCGCATCAACGGCCGCCAGGTGCAGTTCATGGTCGATACCGGCGCCTCGGTCGTCACGCTCAGCGAGAGCGCGGCCGTGCGCATCGGGCTCGACTACCAGCGCGGCCAGCGCATCGAAGCGCGCACCGCCAACGGCAGCGTCTTCGGCCACCTGGTCACGCTGGACACGCTGCGTGTCGGTGATGTCGAGCTGGTCAACGTGCAGGCCGCGGTGCTGCCGGCCAGCATGGAGCATGTGCTGCTCGGCAACAGCTTTCTGTCGCGCTTTCAGATGCGCAGGGACAACGACATCCTGCGCTTGGTCCGACGTTAGTTCGTGCCGCGCTCGATGCGGGCGTAGGCGCTGTGGTTGTGGATCGACTCGAAGTTCTCGACATCCACCCCATAGCGCCCGATGCGCGGATCGGCGTTCAGCGCCAGCGCGACGTCGCGCACCAGGTCCTCGACGAACTTCGGGTTCTCGTAGGCCCGTTCGGTGACCCACTTCTCGTCGCTGCGTTTGAGCAGCGGCCACAGTTCGCTCGACGCCTGGTCTTCGGCAAAACGCACCAGTTCCGTCCACGGCACCGGCTGCAGCAGTTCGGCGCGGATCGTCACCAGCGAGCGCTGGTTGTGCGCGCCGTACTCGGCGATCTCCTTCGAGCACGGGCACAGGCTCTTGACCGGCACCGCGACCTCGGCCCAGACCGTCGTCTTGCCGGTGCGCGCTTCAGCGATCCAGCGGCCCTGGTAGTCGAGCAGGCTGGCGACACCCGACACCGGCGCACGTTTCTTGACGAAGAACGAAAACCGCGCCTCGATGCGGCCTTCGTCGGCGTGCAGGCGTTCGAGCATCGCCGCCAGGTGCCCGCGCAGCGCGTCGGCCTCGAGCGGGCCGCCGGCGTCCAGCGCCTCCAGCCACTCGACAAAACGCGACATGTGCGTGCCCTTGCGTTCGGCAGGCAACGCGACGTCGAGATCCCACAACGCGCTCGTCGCCTGCTCGGCGCCGGCGACGGCCAGGCGCAGCGGGTAGCGCACGTCCTTGATGCCGACACGCTGGATCGCCAGGTGCCGCTGGTCGCGCTCGCTCTGGGTGTCCGGGATGTGCAGGGTCGTCGGCAGGCTCATGGGACAAGCATGACAGCAATCGGCGTTCTACGCCGTGTTGGGCTTATGGGCTGACGCGCGCGCGTCAGCTGTTCACGGCCGGGCGCACCAGCGCCGGCCGGGTGCCGAAGCGCTTGACGATCGCCTGCTCGATGCCGGCGGCGTCCAAGCCGCACATCGCCAGCAGCTTGGCCGGGTCGCCGTGTTCGATGAAGGTATCGGGCAGCCCGAGCGCGAGCACCGGGCTCTTCAGACCGGCGACGTGCAAGGCCTCCATCACGGCCGAGCCGGCGCCGCCCGGCAGGCAGCCCTCCTCGACCGTGACCAGTGCGTCGTGGGTGCGCGCCAGTTCGGCCACCAGTTCGGCATCCAGCGGTTTCGCGAAACGCATGTTGGCGACGGTCGCGTTCAGCCGGTCGGCAGCGTCGAGTGCCGGGTAGAGCAGCGTGCCGAAGGCGAGGATCGCGATGCGTTCACCGCGGCGGCGGATCTCGCCCTTGCCCCAGGGCAGTTCCTTCAACGCCGGCTCGATCACCGCACCGACACCGGCGCCGCGCGGGTAACGCACCGCGACCGGATGGCTCTGGCGGAACGCGGTCGTCAGCGCCATGCGGCATTCGTTCTCGTCGGCCGGCGTCAGCAGGCTGCAGTTCGGAATGCAGCGGATGTAGGCGATGTCATAGGCGCCGCAGTGGGTGGCACCGTCGGCGCCGACGATGCCGGCGCGGTCGAGCGCAAACACGACGGGCAGGTTCTGGATCGCGACGTCATGGATCAGCTGGTCGTAGCCGCGCTGCAGGAAGGTGGAATAGATCGCCACCACCGGCTTCATGCCTTCGCAGGCCAGGCCGGCGGCAAAGGTCACCGCATGCTGCTCGGCGATGCCGACATCGTGGTAACGCTTCGGGAAACGCTGGTGGAACTCGACCATGCCCGAGCCTTCGCGCATCGCCGGCGTGATGCCGACCAGCCGCTCGTCGGCCGCGGCCATGTCGCACAGCCACTGGCCGAAGACCTGGGTGAAGGTGGTCTTGGGGACGGTGGCGGGCTTCTGGATGCCGACGCTGGGGTCGAAGGGCGTCGGGCCGTGGTACTTGACCGGATCGGCCTCGGACAGCTTGTAGCCGTAGCCCTTCTTCGTCACCACATGCAGGAACTGCGGACCGGACTTGTCGCGCAGGTTCTCCAGCGTCGGGATCAGCGCGTCGAAGTCGTGGCCGTCGATCGGGCCGACATAGGTGAAGCCGAACTCCTCGAAGATCGTGCCCGGCACGACCATGCCCTTGGCGTGTTCCTCGAAACGCTTGGCGAACTCGAACAGCGGCGGCGCGTTCTTCAGCACCGCCTTCGCGCCTTCGCGCGCGGCGGTGTAGAACTTGCCGCTCATCAGCCGCGCCAGGTACTTGTTGAGCGCGCCGACCGGCGGGCTGATCGACATGTCGTTGTCGTTCAACACCACCAGCATGTCGCCCACCAGGCCGCCGTGCGACACGCCGGCGTTGTTCAGCGCCTCGAAGGCCATGCCGGCGGTCATCGCGCCGTCGCCGATCACCGCCACCGCCTTGCGCGGCTCACCCTTCAGCTTGGCGGCCATCGCCATGCCGAAGGCGGCCGAGATGGAGGTCGAGCTGTGCGCGGTGCCGAAGGTGTCGTATTCGCTCTCGTCGCGGCGCGGGAAGCCGGAGATGCCGCCCAGCTGGCGCAGCGATGCCATGCGCTCGCGCCGGCCGGTCAGGATCTTGTGCGGATAGGTCTGGTGGCCGACGTCCCAGACCAGCCGGTCGTAGGGGGTGTTGAAGACGTAATGCAGCGCGATCGTGAGTTCCACCGTGCCGAGGTTGCTCGACAGGTGGCCGCCGGTCTTGCTCACCGACTGCAGCACATAGTCGCGCAGTTCGGTCGCGAGCGCGGGCAGCTCGCTGCGCGCGAGACGGCGCAGGTCGTTCGGGCTCGCGAGGCGCATCAGTAGCGGGTGTTTGTCCATGGCTCTTCTTCTTCAGCTGTCGCGATCGACGATCTTGTCGGCCAGCAGCGCGAGCGACAAGGCATCGGGCAGGCCGCTGCGCGCCAGCGCGGCGTGCGCGTCGTCGCGCAGGCGCGCCGCGTAGGCGCGTGCCGGCTCCAGCCCGAGCACCGAGACATAGGTCGGCTTGTTGTGGTGCAGGTCCTTGCCGGCGGTCTTGCCGAGCGTCTCGGATTCCTGCGTCACGTCGAGGATGTCGTCGACGACCTGGAACGCCAGGCCGACCGCGGCGCCGTAGTCGCCGAGCGCACGCCAGGCCTGCGCCGACACCTCGCCGCAGGCCGCGCCCATGCACACGCTGGTCTGCAGCAGCGCGCCGGTCTTGCGGCGATGCATGTCGCGCAGCACGGGTTCGTCGAGCGGCCGGCCGATGCTGGCGAGGTCGATCGCCTGCCCGCCAGCCATGCCGGCGTGGCCGGCGGCGCGCGCCAGCAGGCCGCACAGGCGGGCCATCAACGCGGGCTCGATGCCTTGTGAATCGACAAGTCCCGGGCCTTCGCCCGGGGTCGGCGTCAGCACCTCGAAGGCCAACGCCTGCATCGCGTCGCCGGCGAGCATCGCCTGCGCTTCGCCGAACTTGACGTGCACCGTCGGCTTGCCGCGGCGCAGGATGTCGTTGTCCATGCACGGCATGTCGTCGTGCACGAGCGAATAGGCGTGGATCAGCTCGACCGCCACCGCCGCGCGCAGCGCCGCCTCGCGGCTGCCCTGCACCGCCTCGCAGGCCGCCAGCACGAGCAGCGGGCGCACGCGCTTGCCGCCGTCGAGCACGCCGTAGCGCATGGCCTCGCCGAGGCCGGCGGGGGTGTCTGCCGGCACCCAGGTCTCGAGCGCCTGCTCGACGATGTCGAGCTGGCGGCGCGACCAGGCTTCGAAGTCCAGCGCGGCGTCCATGGGGCTCACGCCGCCGTCCAGGGTTTGAGCTGGCCGTCTTCCAGCACCTTGACCTGCTCTTCCACCGCCTGCAGCCGCTCGCGGCAGAAGGCCAGCAACTCGGCGCCGCGCTTGTAGCTGTCGAGCAGGCGGTCGAGCGGCAACTGGGCGTCCTCCATCGCCTGCACCAGACGATCGAGCTCGGCCAGAGCGTCTTCGTAGCTTTTGGGGGCTAAGGTTTCGGGGGCGGCGCGGCGCATGCGGTTGCGGGTAAATGCGGGGTGCGATTGTAGTCAGCGCCAACCCGCTGCCCAGCGTGCTGTTGTCGCAACTTGCACCGGCGTGTCCCGCCCCCAGATGATCCCCAAGGCCGCGGCTACAATCGCGGCCCTCACGCCGACTCGTCGCAGTCGGCATTTTCATCATCAACTCGCCCGCGGGGCCACCGGGCGGGGGTTCGACAACCCTTGAACGGGGTAACCATGTCCGACCTGAGCATCCGTCTCGAAGCTCTGGAGCGCAGTTGCGCGACGCAGCTCTCCGTATCCACCTACTTCGACGAGGACCTGTTCCGCCAGGAGCAGGCCACCATCTTTCAGCACGGGCCGCGTTATGTGGGGCACCGGCTGGCGCTGCCGAACGCGGGCGACTTCTACGCCCTGCCGCAGGAAGGCGAGGGGCGTGCGCTGGTGCACTCGCCGCAGGGCATCCAGCTCGTCTCCAACATCTGCCGCCATCGCCAAGCCCTGATGCTGCGCGGGCGCGGCAACACAAAGAGCAACATCGTTTGCCCCTTGCATCGCTGGACGTACGACCTGCGGGGCCGGCTGATCGGCGCGCCGCAGTTCGAACACGACCCCTGCCTGCACCTGAACAACTGGCGCCTGACGGAATGGAACGGCCTGCTGTTCGAGGACAACGGGCGCGACATCGGCGCTGACCTGGGCCAGCGACCCGAGTTCGACTTCAGCGGCTACCAGCTCGACCGCGTGCAGGTGCACGAGTGCAACTACAACTGGAAGACCTTCATCGAGGTCTATCTGGAGGACTACCACGTCGCGCCCTTCCACCCGGGCCTCGCCGGCTTCGTCACGTGCAAGGACCTGCGCTGGGAATACGGCCGCCACCATTCGGTGCAGACGGTGGGCGTCAACCACGCGCTCGCGCGCCCGGGCACGCCGGCCTACAAACGCTGGCATGACGAGGTGCTCGCTTATGGCAGCGGCAAGGCGCCCGAACACGGCGCGATCTGGCTCACCTACTTCCCGCATGTGATGCTGGAGTGGTACCCGAACGTGCTGGTGGTGTCGACACTGCACCCCAAGGGGCCGCAAAAGACGCTCAACGTGGTCGAGTTCTTCTACCCCGAGGAGATCGTCGCCTTCGAGCGTGGTTTCGTCGAAGCCCAGCAGGCGGCCTACCTCGAGACCTGCGCCGAGGACGACGAGATCGCCGAACGCATGGACGCCGGCCGCAAGGCGCTGATGGAGCGCGGCGACGACGAACACGGGCCGTACCAGAGCCCATTGGAAGACGGCATGCGCCACTTTCATGAGTGGTATCGCGCGCAGATGAAGATGGGGCGCTGAACGGCGCAGCCGCAAAGGCGCGCGCGCTTTGCCGGAGTCACAGTACCGGCACAATCCAAGCATGTCCGCCCCCTGGCTCATGCTCTGCGCGTCGCTGCTGTTCGCCACGATGGGGGTGTGCGTCAAGCTCGCGTCGGCGCAGTACGCGGCCGCTGAACTGGTGTTCTACCGCGGGCTGATCGGCGCTGCGTTCATCACCGCGCTCGTGCGTCTGCGTGGCGGCAGCCTGCGCACGCCGGTGCCCGGCATGCACGTCTGGCGCAGCATCGTGGGCGTGGCGTCCTTGTGCTTGTGGTTCTACGCCATCGGCGGCCTGCCGCTGGCGACCGCGATGACGCTCAACTACATGTCGTCGGTGTGGATGGCGCTGTTCCTGATCGGCGGCGCGGTGCTGCTCGGCGCGCAGCGGGTGGACCCGCGGCTGATCGCCACGGTGCTGGTCGGCTTCGCCGGCGTGGCGCTGGTGCTGCGGCCGACCTTCGAGCACAACCAGCTCTGGCACGGCCTGGCCGGGCTGCTGTCGGGCATGCTGGCCGCGCTCGCCTACCTGCAGGTAACGGCGCTCGGCCGCGCCGGCGAGCCGGAGGCGCGCATCGTCTTCTACTTCTCGCTCGGCGGCATCGTCGCCGGCGGGTCGTTGATGCTGCTGTGGACCGGCGCCGCGCCGCACACCGGCCGCGGCGTGGTGCTGCTGCTCGCGATCGGCCTGTTGGCGACGGTGGCGCAAATCATGATGACCCGGGCCTACGCGATCGGCCGCACGCTGTCCAACGCCAGCCTCCAATACCTCGGCATCTTGTTCTCGTTCATCTATGGCGTGCTGCTGTTTGCCGACCCGGTGACCTGGATGGCGCTCGCCGGCATGGCGCTGATCGTCGCCGCAGGGCTCGCCGCGACGCTGCTGCGCAGCCACCAGGTGCGTGCCGATGCCGCCGCATCCCCCACCGATGCCTGAGAGCGCCATGCCCCACAACATCCTCATCAGCGCCGACGACGCCCTCGCACTCACCGGCGCCGTCTTCCTCGACTGTGGTTTCGACCTCTTCGACGCCGCGGCCGGCGAACGCGCGCATGCCGAGCGCCACCTGCCTGGCGCGCACTACCTGCACCTGGAGAGCGACCTCTCGGGCCCCAAACACGATGCCGACGGCCGTTTCCTCGGCCGCCACCCGCTGCCCGATCGCACGACGTTCGCAGCGCGGGTGGGCGCGCTCGGCCTCGCGCCCGGCGTGCAAGTGGTGGCCTACGACGCGCAAGGCGGCCCGTACGCGGCGCGCGCCTGGTGGCTGTTGCGCTGGCTCGGCCACGATGCGGTCGCGGTACTCGACGGCGGGCTGCAGGCCTGGGTCGCGGCCGGCGGCGCGCTGGCCGGCACCAACACGCCGGTGCCCGGCGGCGCGCCCTACCCGGCGTCGGCCGCGCCGGCGATGCCGGTGATCGACGCCGACCGCTTGCTGGCCCGACTCGGCCGCGTGAGCCTGATCGACGCCCGCGCGCCGGAACGTTTTCGCGGCGACGTGGAGCCGCTGGACGCCGCCGCGGGCCATATCCCGGGCGCGCAGAACCGCTTTTTCAAGGACAACCTGGGCGCCGATGGGCGCTTCAAACAAAGCGCCGAATTGCGCGCGGACTTCGCGCCGCTGCTGGGCGGGGGCGGGCCCGTCGTGCAGCATTGCGGCTCGGGCGTCACCGCCTGCCACAACCTGCTGGCCGCAGCGCATGCCGGCTTCGGCGATACGGTGCTCTATCCCGGATCGTGGAGCGAGTGGTCGATGGACGCGGCACGCCCTCGCGCTTTGGGTTGATTCGGATCAAACTTCCCGCCCCGGGCCGGGTCCAAGCTTCATCCGCTCGAACTGCGTTCAAGGAGGCCAGCATGTACCAACGCATCCTCGTACCCACCGACGGTTCCGATGTCACCACGCGCGCCGTGAGCGCCGCGATCGACATGGCCCGCGCCGGCAACGGCCAGCTGTTCGCCATCAGCGTCAAGGAGCCCTTCCCCTACAGCGCCATCTCGGAGATGCAGCCGGTGCCGCCGCAGGAGTTCTTCGACGCCCAGGAGCGCATCGCAGCCGGCCGCGTGAAAGCGGTAGCGGAGACGGCGCAGGCCGCCGGCATACCCTGCGCCGCGCACACGGTTGAAGCGGTGCACCCGTGGGAGGCGATCCTCGACCATGCGAAGGGGCAGAACTGCGACCTGATCATCATGGCCTCGCACGGCCGGCGCGGCGTCGCTGCGCTGCTGCTGGGCAGCGAGACGCAGCGTGTGCTGATCAAGAGCCCGATCCCGGTGCTGGTCGTGAAGTGAGTTCAGTGGCCGTGGTGCATCAGCCTGCCGGCGAGCAGCACGAGCACCAGGCCGGCGGCGATCCAGCCGATCTGCGCCAGCGTCTGTTGCAGCGGTAGCCGCCGCTGCAGCTGCGGCAGCAGGTCGGCCACCGCGACGTAGATGAAGCTCGACGCGGCGATCACCAGCAGGTAGGGGAACAGCGCCTCCCACGGCCCGACGACGAAGTAGCCCAGCACGCCGCCGACCACTGCAGCGAAGCCGGACAGCGCGTTGTAGAACAAGGCGCGCCGGCGCGAGAAACCGGCGTTGAGCAGCACGATGTAGTCGCCCACCTCCTGCGGGATCTCGTGCGCGATCACCGCCAGTGCGGTGACGATGCCGAGTTGGGTGTCGGCCAGGAACGCGGCCGCGATGATGACGCCGTCGCAGAAGTTGTGGATGGAGTCGCCGAGCAGCACGCTCCAGCCACCCTGGCCGGCCTGGTCGGCGTCGAAGCCGGAATGGTGATGGTGGTGCGGGTCATCGCCCTCGTGGTGGTGGCCGTGGCGGTACAGCTGCGCCTTCTCGAGCAGGAAGAAGCCGAGCAAGCCGGCGAGCAGCGTCACGAACAAGGCCTGCGGCTCGACATGGCTGCTTTCGAAGGCTTCGGGCAGCACGTTGAGCAAGGCATGACCGAGCAGCACACCGGCCGACAGGCTGACCAGGCCACGCACCAGCCGGCCCAGCAGCTGCACCGTGAGCGCGGCGGCGATCAGGACCGACAGCAGCCCGCCCGCCAGCGTCGCGAGCACGATGTAGGCGAGCGTCATCGATCAGGCGACGCCGTGGGCCTTCAACCAGGCCAGGCAGCGGCGCCAGCCGTCGTCGGCCGCGTCCTTGCGGTAACTCGGCCGGTAGTCGGCGTGGAAGGCGTGCGGCGCATCGGGGTAGACCACGAACTCGGACTGCTTCGCCGCCGCGCTGCCGGCAGCCAGAGCGGCTTTCATCTTGTCGACCGTGTCGAGCGGAATGCCGCTGTCCTGGCCGCCGCACAGCCCGAGTACCGGCCCCGCGAGCTTGCCGGCCACGTCGAGCGGGTTGCTCGGCTGCAGCGCATTCGGCGCCCCGACAAGGCGGCCGTACCAGGCCACACCCGCCTTCAAGCCCGGGTTGTGCGCGCCGTACAGCCAGGTGATGCGCCCGCCCCAGCAGAAACCGGTGATGCCCAGCTTGCCGGTGTCGGCGCCCTGCGCCTTGGCCCAGGCGACGCAGGCATCCAGGTCGGCCATCACTTGGTTGTCCGGCGTCTTCGCGACCACCTCGCTGATCAGCTTGGCGATCTCGCCATAACTGCCGGCGTCGCCCTGACGCACGAACAGTTCGGGCGCGATCGCCATGTAGCCCTGCTTGGCGAAGCGGCGCGCGACGTCGGCGATGTACTCGTGCACGCCGAAGATCTCGCTGATGACGAGCACCACCGGCGCATGGGCCTTGCCCGCCGGCATCGCGCGGTAAGCCGGCAGCTTGAAGCCACCGGCCGCAATCGTGACCTCGCCGACCGTCAGGCCCGCGCTGTCGGTCTTGATCACGTTCTGCGCCACCACCGGCATGACTGCGGCCGCGAAGCCGGTGCCGACGCCGGTGCGCACGAAGTCGCGCCGGTTGAAGTCGCGCCCGGGCGCGAGGCTGGCTACTGCTTCTTCCAACATCCGACGTTCTCCTGCGTTACAGCGGGCAGTGGATTCTAGGCAGCCGGCCACAATCGCCGCATGACGACCCCTGATGGAACGCTCGCCGCCGTCGACATCGGCTCCAACAGCTTCCGGCTCGAACTGGGGCAGATGCAAGGCAGCCGCTACCGGCGCGTCGACTACCTGAAGGAGACCGTGCGACTGGGCGCCGGCCTCGACGGCGACGGCCAGCTCAGCGACGAGGCTGCCGAGCGCGGCCTCGCCTGCCTGCGCCGCTTTGCCGCGCGGCTGGACGGCTTGCCCGCCGAGCGCGTGCGCGCGGTGGCGACGCAGACGCTGCGCGAAGCACGCAACCGCGACGCCTTCCTCGACCAGGCCCAGGCCGCACTCGGCCGGCCGATCGAGATCATCTCCGGCCGCGAGGAAGCACGCCTGATCTACGCCGGCGTGTCGCAGCTGCAGCCGAGCGGCGAGCCGCGGCTGGTGGTCGACATCGGCGGCCGCTCGACCGAGATGATTCTCGGGCGCGGCCGCACGCCGGTGATCGTCGAGTCGTTCGCCGTCGGCTCGGTGAGCCTGTCGATGCGCTACTTCGCCGACGGCCGGCTGACCGAAGACGCCTTCCGCGCCGCCCAGGTGGCGGCCGGCGCCGAGCTGGAAGAAGCGCTCGAGCCCTTCGCGGCGCGCCACTGGCGCCATGCGCTCGGCTCGTCGGGCACCGCGGGCGCGGTGTCGCAGCTGCTCGCGGCCAGCGGCGTGACGCAAGGCGAGATCACACCCGCCGCCTTGCGCTGGTGCATCACCCGCTGCGTCGAAGCGGGCCACATCGACAAGCTGGACCTGCCCGGCCTGCGCGACGACCGCCGCCCGGTCATCGCCGGCGGGCTGGCCATCCTCTACACGCTCGGCACGCACTTCGGCATCAAGGCGCTGCAGCCGGCCAAGGGCGCGCTGCGCCAGGGCGTCATCGTCGATCTGCACGAGCGCCTGGCAGCCAGCCGCAAGAGCACGCCGCCGCTGGACATGCGCGACGCGTCGGTGCGCGCGCTGCAACAGCGCTTCATGGTCGACAAGCTGCAGGCCAAGCGCGTGCGCACGGTCGCGCTCGCGTTGCACGCAGGAGCGATGCCCGAGGCCGGCAACGAAACCGTGCGCGAACTCGGCTGGGCCGCCGACCTGCACGAGCTGGGCATGATGGTCTCGCACCACGACCACCACCGCCACTCGGCCTACCTGCTCGCGCATGCCGATGCGGCAGGTTTCTCGCAGAGCCAGCAGCGCCGGCTGGCCGAACTGGTGCTCGGCCAGCGCGGCGGCTTGCGCAAGATCGCCGACAGCCTGACCAGCGAGGCCTTCGCCTGGCAGGTGCTGGCGCTGCGCCTGGCGGCGATCGTCTGTCACGCTCGCGGCCCGCTCGGCGCGCACACGCTGCGGCTCGCGCGCCAGGGCAGCGAGGCGCGGCTGCACTACGACGCCGCCTGGGGCGAAGCCCACCCGCGCGCGGTCTACCTGCTGGGCGAGGAAGCCGAGGCCTGGTCGGGCAGCGGCGTGCTGGCGCTGCGGCTGCCCGCGTAGCTGGCACGTCTCAGTCGCGCGGCGGGAAGATGCCCTGCAGGACGACGCAGTAGCGCATGCCCAGGTAGGGGTTGCGCAGGCCCAGCGGTTGGCTGCTGCCGGCGGTCGCCACCGTGACGGCGGTCGTGCCCATCGAGGTGTCGGCCGCGCCGCTCGCGTAGATGTTGGAGCGCGCCAGCCGGGCCGGCACCGCGCCCGCCGGGCTGTCGGTGTTGCCGGCGCCTGTCGTGCCGCGCAGCGTCGCGCCGTGGCTGTGCGCCGGCATCTGGGCCTGCGACAGCGTCGTCGTTTCCGCACCGCTCATCTCGCCTTGGATGATGTTGCTGAGCCCGGGCCCTTGGCCGGCGCCGACCGGCACCCGGCTGCGCAGGTCCGGCAAAGCGAAGGTGGTCTGGCCGTTGCCGCCATAGGTCGTGCCCAGCAGCGCGAACAGGGCCTGGTTCTGCGCGATCGACAGCAGCTGCCCGGCCGCCTCGCCCATGCCGCGCGGGCAGTAGTTGGCGGCCGTCATGCAGACCATGCCGAGGTAGTTCTCGCTGCCGCAGGCCTGGGCGTTCGGCAACACGGCGGCCAGCGCGGCGGCCAGCGCGGCCTGTCGGGGGATGAGCTTGGAGATGATCATGGCAGTCGAGCCTTTCTTGCAGCAGGACCAAGGGGGCGCGCGCAGCACCGCGCGCTTAAGCGCGGCGCCGGGCCGCAGCGAGTGCGATCAGCCCGGCGCCGAGCAAAACCAAAGTGCCGGGCAGGGGCACCGGGTTGGGACCGCCGCCCCCGCCTGAAACGCGCACGTTGTCGATCGACAGGAAGGCCATCAGGCTGGCGCTGTAGTCGCCGCTCGCGAACACGCCGCCGCGCTGGCGTTGCAGCGCCGTCAGGCTGCTGCTCTGGCCGGGCAGCAGCGTGATCTCGAACACGTTGCTCGGGCTTTCGGCGGTGAAGTTGACGTTCGGGTCGCCGGCATTGAGCGTGTCGATGCGGTGGTCGGTGAAGAACAACTCGGCGAGCGCGGCGTCGAGGATGCTCAGGTCCGAGAACGCGAAGGCGTCCGCGCCGGTCGCGCCCACCGCATGGGTGGTGGTGGCGCGCAGGCTGACGGTGTAGGTCTCGGTGGCCGAGCTGTTCGTGAACAGCAACGCGTAGTCGCCGAACAGGCCGTCGGTCGTCGCCGCGGCGCCGGCGAAGCTGCCCGACATCGAGAACTGGATGCCGATGCCGTCGCCGGTGGCGAGCAGCGCGCCGCTCAGCAGGTCGGGGCTGATCGACGACGGAGTGTCCGTGAACGACGAACTGCTGGTCGTGCCGCTGCTGGTCAGCGACAGCGTGCCGGCCTGGGTCGCGCCGCCGCTCGGGTCGATCGAGTTGGCGCCGTCGAGCGACACGCTCGCCTGCACCTGCAGGCCGCCGGGCAGCGGCGCGGCGCCCGCCCACAAGCACCAGGACGCGAGGCCGATGGCCAAGGCATTGCGGCAAGGGGAGTTCATGCGGTGGCCCTCCTGAACTATGCTATGCCGGCCTTGTAACCGTTTGCATCGCCGGGCGCCAGCCTGTGCGCCCCGCGACCCCCCGGTCCCGGGGGCGCAAGTCAGACCAGCTCGGCGGCGATGGTCGCGTGCAGCAGCACCTGCAGTTCGCCGTCGCGCAGCCTCGTGCGCAGCCACCAGACGCCGCCCTTGCGCACGCTCCAGGGCTGCACCACGCCGGCCAACAGCCAGGCGGCGGCCAGGCCGAGCGTGGGCTGGTGGCCGACCACCAGCACCGGCTCGCGCGACTCGGGCCAGCGCACTGCGGCGAGCAGCCCGTCGACGCTCGCCTGCGGCGCCAGCGCGTCGACCGTCTTGAAGCTGCGCTCTAGCGCGCGCACGGTCTGCTGGCAGCGTCGCGCCGGGCTGGCGAACACGCGAGTCGTCGCCGGCAGGTGGCGGTTGAGCCAGGCCGCGACGCGCTGCGCCTGGCGTTCGCCCTTGGGCGTCAACGCCCGTTCGAGGTCGTCCTCGAGTTCGCGCAACTCGAAGGCCTCGGCATGGCGCCACAGGATCAGGTCCATCCGTAGCGCCGCATCAGCGCCTGTTGGGCGCTGACACCCTGCTCGGCCACGCGTGTGCTGCGGCCGTCGGGGCCGAGGGTCCAGGCGTCGAGCCGGTCGTGCAGATAGGGCACCAGGCCTTCGTCGATGACACGCTGGCGCTGCGCCGGGTCACGCACCGGCCAGGCGACCTCGATGCGACGGAACATGTTGCGGCTCATCCAGTCCGCGCTCGACAGATACAGCGCCTCGTCGTCGTCGCCTTCGCCCCAGCGGAAGTAGAAGATGCGTGTGTGTTCGAGAAAACGCCCGACGATCGAACGCACGCGGATGCGGTCGGTGACACCCGGCACGCCCGGCGGCAGCGTGCAGGCGCCGCGCACCACCAGGTCGATGCTCGCCCCCGCCTGCCCTGCCGCGACGAGCGCGCGCACCAGACCCACCTCCGTCAGCGCGTTCATCTTCGCGACGATGCGCGCCGGCCTGCCGGCGCGCGCGGCTGAAGCCACCTGCTCGACATGGCGCAGCATGCGCCGCTGCAGCACGAAGGGTGCGGTCAGCAGATGGCGCGGCGCGCGTGTGCGCGTCAGGCTGGCGAGCTGCTGGAACACCGCGTCCGCATCGGCGGTGATGCCGGGGTCGGCCGTCAGGCAGCCGATGTCGGTGTACTGCTTGGCGGTGCGGGTGTTGTAGTTGCCGGTGGACAGATGGGCATAGCGGCGCAGCCTGCCGTGTTCGCGCCGCGTCACCAGCAGCAGCTTGGCATGGGTCTTCAGGCCGACGATGCCGTAGACCACCTGCGCGCCCACCGCTTCCAGCCGCTCGGCCCAGTTGATGTTGGCCTCTTCGTCGAAGCGTGCCTTCAGCTCGACCACCACCAGCACCTCCTTGCCGCGCCGCGCGGCGTCGATCAGCAGTTCCATCAACACGCTGTCGGCGCCGGTGCGGTAGATGGTCTGCTTGATGGCGAGCACGTCGGGGTCGTGCACCGCCTGGCGCAGGAACTGGATCACCGGCTCGAAACTCTCGAACGGGTGGTGCAGCAGCACGTCGCCGGTGTGCAGGCGCTCGAAGATCGACTGCCCGCGCGCCAGCCGGTCGGTCGGCCAGGCCGGCTCGAAGGACGTGAAGCGCAGGGCGCCGTCGGCCTGGTCGATCAGCTGCGCCAGGCGCACCAGGTTCACCGGGCCGTTGACGCGGTACAGCGCCGCCTCGGGCAGCGCGAACTGCTTGAGCAGGAACTGCTCGAGCTCGGGCGGGCAGGTGTTGACCACCTCGAGCCGGATCGCCTGCCCGAAGTGGCGCGTCGTCAGCCCCGAGCGCAGCGCCTGGCGCAGGTTGGCGACGTCGTCCTCGTCGACTTCGAGTTCCGAGTCGCGCGTGACGCGGAACTGCGCAAACGCCTCCACCGTGCGGCCGGGGAACAGCGACTCGAGGTGGGCGCGGATCACGCTCGACAGCAGCACGAAGCCCTGCCGGTCCGGCGGCATCAAGTCGTCCGGCAGCCGGATCACACGCGGCAACACACGCGGCACCTTGACGATGGCAACGCTGTTCTCGCGCCCGAAGGCGTCGCGCCCGCCAAGCCGTGCGATGAAGTTCAGGCTCTTGTTGGCGACGAGCGGAAACGGGTGCGCATGGTCCAGCCCCACCGGCACCAGCAGCGGGCGCACCTGCTGCTCGAAGAACTTGGCCACCCAGTCGCGCTGCGCGGCGTCGCGCTCGGCGTGGTTGAGCACCACGATGCCGGCGGCACGCAGCGCCGGCATCACCTCGTCGTTGAAGAGCGCGTACTGCGCGTCGATCAGCGCATGGGCCTGCGCCGACACCGCGCGCAGGTCGCCGGCGCCGCGCTCGCCGTCGAGCTGGGCATCCAGCACGTCGGCGAAACGCACCTCGAAGAACTCGTCGAGATTCGACGACACGATGGTGATGTAGCGCAGCCGCTCGAGCAGCGGCACGTCGGCACGCCGCGCCTGCGCCAGCACGCGGCGGTTGAATTCGAGGATCGCCTGCTCGCGGTCGAGCAGCGCGAGCGGCGTCGCCGCGCCGGCGGCGCAAGCGGGTTCGCCCGGCGGCGGCGCGGCAGCCGCCGGGGCGGGTTTGTCGGTCATGCGGTGAGTTTATGAACCTTGTGCGACAACGGCATGACGGCCCCGCTCAGTGCGCCGCCTCCCAGTTGGCGCCGAATCCCACCTGGGCCTCCAGCGGCACCTTCAGCGCCGCCACACCCGCCATCAGGCGCGGCACTTCGCTGCGCACCCAGTCGAGTTCACCCTCGGGCAACTCGAAGACCAGTTCGTCGTGCACCTGCATCACGATGCGTGTCGCCTGGCCCTGTTCGTCGATCGCGCCCTGCACGGCCAGCATGGCGAGCTTGATCAGGTCCGCCGCCGTGCCCTGCATCGGCGCGTTGATCGCCTGCCGTTCGGCGGCCGCGCGGCGCGGGCCGCTGCCGCCCTTGATCTCGGGCAGGTAGATGCGCCGGCCGAACAGCGTCTCCACATAACCCTGCTCGGCGGCACGCGCGCGCGTCTCGTCCATGTAGCGCTTGACGCCGGCAAACCGCGCGAAGTAACGCTCGATGTAGTCCTTGGCCGCCTTCTGCTCGATGCCCAGGTTGCTCGCCAGGCCGAAGGCGCCCATGCCGTAGATGAGGCCGAAGTTGATGACCTTGGCGTAACGCCGCTGCTCGGCGCTGACGGCATCGACGGCGACGTTGAAAACCTCGGCGGCGGTCGCGCGGTGCACGTCCAGGCCCTGCTCGAAGGCCGCCAGCAGGCCGGGGTCGGCGCTGATGTGGGCCATGATGCGCAGCTCGATCTGCGAGTAGTCGGCGCTCGCGATCAGGTGCCCCGGCGGCGCGACGAAGGCCTCGCGGATGCGCCGGCCTTCGGCGGTGCGGATCGGGATGTTCTGCAGGTTCGGGTCGTTGCTCGACAGCCGCCCGGTCACCGCCACCGCCTGCGCGTAGTTGGTGTGCACACGCCCGGTGCGCGCATTCACCATCAGCGGCAGCTTGTCGGTGTAGGTGCCCTTCAGCTTGGCGAGGCTGCGGTGCTCGAGCAGCTTGGCCGGCAGCGGGTAGTCGGCGGCGAGTTCGTTCAAGACCTCCTCGTCGGTGCTCGGCGCGCCGCTCGCCGTCTTGCGTTTCACCGGCAAGCCGAGCTTGCCGAACAGCACGTCGCCGATCTGTTTCGGGCTGCCCAGGTTGAAGGGCTGGCCGGCGAGCGCGTAGGCCTGCTGCTCCAGCGCCACCATGCGCTCGGCGAGCTGCTGGCTCTGGCGCGCGAGCAGGCCGGAGTCGATCAACACGCCGTGGCGCTCGATGCGCGCCAGCAGCGCGCTCACCGGCATCTCGATGCCTTGGTAGACGTGCCGAAGGCCGGGCTCGGCCTCGATCTGTGGCCACAGGACGCGGTGCACGTCGAGCACCATCTCGGAGTCCTCGCCCGAGTACCGCGTGGCCCGGGCGACGTCGACTTGCGCGAACGCGATCTGGTGCGCGCCCTTGCCGCACACGTCCTCGTAAGCCAGCCCCTTGCGACCGAGGTGGCGCTCGGCCAGGCTGTCCAGGCTGTGCAGCTTGTGCGCTTCGAGCACATAACTCTGCAGCAGCGTGTCGTGCACATAACCGCGCACCGCGACGCCATGGTTGGCGAAGACATGGCTGTCGTACTTGACGTTCTGGCCGACCTTGGCCGCGTGTTGATCTTCGAGCCAGGGTTTCAACTGCGCCATCGCCGCGTCGCGGTCGAGCTGCACCGGCGCGTCGGGGTAGTTGTGCGTGAGCGGGACATACGCCGCTTCGTGCGGCGCGACGGCGAACGACAGGCCGACGATGCGCGCGGCCATCGGGTCGAGCGCGTCGGTCTCGGTGTCGAGCGCGACCAGCGGCGCGGCGCGCAGACGCTGCAGCCAATGGTCGAGGCGCTCCTGCGTGAGCAGGGTCTCGTACTCGCCCTGGGTGGGCGCTGCAGCCGGCGGCGGCGCCGGGTTGTCGGCGGGCGGCGGCGCGACCTGCAGTTCGCGGCGGAAGGTCTTGAAGCCATAGCGAGCGTAGAAGTCGAGCAGGCCCTGCACGTCGCGCTCGCGCGGCGCCAGCGCGTCCAGCGCCGGCCAGCCCGGCAGCAGGGTTCCCAGGTCGCAGTCGGTCTTGACGGTCACCAGCGTGCGGCCGGTCGGCAGCCAGTCGAGCGCGGCGCGCAGGTTGTCGCCGGCCGCGCCCTTGAACGAGCCCGCCGCGGCGATCACGCCGTCGAGCGAGCCGTGTTCGGCAATCCACTTCGCGGCCGTCTTCGGGCCTACCTTGTCGACGCCGGGCACGTTGTCGACCGCGTCGCCGATCAGCGCCAGGTAGTCCACGATGCGATCGGGCGGCACGCCGAACTTGGCCATGACGCCCGCCTCGTCGAGCACTTCGCCGCTCATCGTGTTGACGAGCGTGATGTCCGCGTCGACGAGTTGGGCCAGGTCCTTGTCGCCGGTCGAGATGACGACCCGCAACCCGGCCGCGGCCGCCACCCGAGCCAGCGCGCCGATGGCGTCGTCGGCCTCGATGCCCGGCGGCACCAGGACTGGCCAGCCGAGCAGCGTGACCACCTGGTGGATGGGCTCGATCTGCTGCTGAAGCGGCTCGGGCATCGCGCTGCGGTTGGCCTTGTACTGGTCGTACAGGTCGTCGCGGAAGGTCCGGCCCGGGGCATCGAAGACACAGGCGGCCAGCGCCGGCTGGTAGTCCTTCAGCGCCTTGGTCAACATGCCCACCATGCCGTGCAGCGCGCCGGTCGGAAAGCCGTCCGGGCCGGTGAGGTTGGGCAGCGCGTGGTAGGCGCGGTAGAGGTAGCTGGAGCCATCGACCAGCAGCAGGGTCTTGCGGGGGGCGGTCATGCACGGATTGTGCGTCGGTAGAATTGGCCGCCATGAGAGCCCGTGTCCTTGCGCTGCTGCTGGCCAGCACCACGCCCCTGTTGCAGGCGCAGGAGGCGGCCGAGCCGCGTGTCGAACACCGGGTGCTCGAGGACGACGGTGTGCGCATCGAGGAGTTGCGCGTGCGCGGGCAGACGCAGCGCATCGTCGTGCAGCCCAAGAGGGGCGGGCTGCGCGCCTACGAGGTGCTGCCGCTGGAAGGCGGGCGCGACCCCTCGCAGACCCGCAACGGCCAGCCCGGCGCGGCGGGCAAGCGGGTGTGGAACATCCTGTCGTTCTGAGCGGGCTCGGTCGTCGCCCTTGAATGGCCGTCTTCACCGAAGTGTCTGAGGCGCAAGCGCGTCAGTTGGCCACCCGCCTCGGACTGGGCCGCGTCAGCGCACTTACCGGCATCAAGTCCGGGATCGAGAACACCAACTACTTTCTCGACACCGAACGCGGCGCCTGGGTGCTGACGCTGTTCGAGCGCCTGACGGCCGAACAACTGCCGTTCTACCTGCACCTGATGAAACATCTGGCGCAGCGCGGCATCCCCGTGCCCGACCCGCAGGCCGATCTGGCCAGCGGCGAGCTGCTGCATGTCGTCGCCGGCAAGCCGGCCGCGGTGGTCGACAAGCTCGCCGGCGGGCACCGCCTCGCGCCCGACCACCATCACTGCGAGCAGGTCGGCGCGATGCTCGCGCGCATGCACGGCGCCGGCCAGGACTTCGCGCTGCACCAGCCCAACCTGCGTGGCCTGGCCTGGTGGGTCGAGACGGTGCCCGTGGTGCTGCCCTTCCTCGCGCCCGAGCAGGCACGGCTGATGCAGGACGAGCTGGCGTTCCAGTGCACGCTCAGCGGCGCCGCGGCGGAGCTGCCGCAGGGCGCGATCCACGCCGACCTGTTTCGCGACAACGTGATGTTCGAGGGCCTGCCCGGCCACGACAGGCTGACCGGCTTCTTCGACTTCTACTTCGCCGGCGTCGACGCGCTGCTGTTCGACATCGCGGTCTGCCTGAACGACTGGTGCTGCGACCTCGACTCGGGCGCCCTGGTCGAAGACCGCGCCGCCGCCTTCGTCGCCGCCTACGCGCGCGTGCGCCCGCTCGAAGCCGCCGAGGCGCGCCTGCTGCCCGGCCTGCTGCGCGCCACGGCCTTTCGCTTCTGGCTGTCACGGCTGTGGGACCTGCACCTGCCGCGCGATGCCCGCCTGCTGAAAGCGCACGACCCGACCCACTTCGAACGTGTGCTGCGCGCGCGCATCGAACAACCCTGGCACCCATGATCGACGCCCCGGCCTATTCGTTCCGCCTGTTGACGGTGCCGCCGCGCCAGGGCTGGCTCTGGGTGCGCCAGGGCTTCGCCAGCTTCATGCGCCGGCCGCTGCCGTATGCCAGCCTGCTCGCCTTGTTCCTGTTCGCCGGCCTGGTGAGCCTGCTGCTGCCGATGATCGGCGGCGTGTTGCTGCTGCTGGCGCTGCCGCTGCTGTCGCTGGGCTACATGATCGCCACCCGCTCGGGTGAGGCCGGCGGGCCGATCCACCCCGGCCAGTTCATCGAGCCGCTGCGCGCCGACCCCGAACGCCGGCGCAGCCTGCTCGTGCTGTGCGGCCTGTACGCGCTGGCGACCCTGCTCATCATCTGGGTCAGCGGCGCGATCGACGACGGCCGCTTCGAGCGCCTGCAGGTGCTGCTGGGCCAGGCCGAGTCGAGCGAAGCGACACGGCGCGAGATCGACGCGCTGCTCGCCGACGACCGCCTGTTCAACGGCCTGCTCGTGCGCATGGGCCTGTCGGCGTTGTTGTCGCTGCCGTTCTGGCACGCGCCGGCGCTGGTCTGGTGGGGTGGCCAGGGCGCGGCGCAGGCGCTGTTCTCCAGCACACTCGCGATCTGGCGCAACAAGGCGGCGTTCACGGTCTATGGTTTAAGCTGGGTCGGCGTGGTCGCGCTGTTCGGCGGCGTCGCCGGCAGCATCCTGACGCTGCTCGGTGCGCGCCAGTTCGTTGGCATCGCCGCGGTGCCGCTCGGGCTGATGGTCTCGACCGCGTTCTACGTCTCGTTGTACTTCACCTTCGCCGACAGCTTCGGCGTCAGTTCCGACAGCGCCTCGGCATCGAGCCTGCCGCATCCCGAGGAGCCCCCCCCATGAACCGCCGCCGCACCCGCAAGCTCAGCACCCAGATGAGCGAGCTCGCGCTCGCCGCGCCGCAGGTCGTCGCCCATCGCCTGACGCGCATGGCGCTCGCCGGCACGCAGCCGTCGGCGCGCGACCAGCGCGAATTTGCGCTCATGAGCAAGGAGAAGCAGGCCGCGTTCCAGGAGTCGTGGCAGGCGATGGGCCTGCAGGCCTGGCGCGTACAGCAGCAGATGGCCATGTCGTTCTGGCAGGCGGCCTGGATGCCGGGTGCGAAAGCGCGCGCGCCGTCTTCGTCGCAATGGCAGAGCGCGATCTTGGGTGTGCTCGGCCAGGGTCTGAAACCGGTGCACCGGCGTGCGGTGGCCAACGCCAAGCGGCTCGGCCGCACCAAGTTGCGCTGACGACCCCGACAACACGGCGGCCGGCAGTCGCACCTCCCCAACAGCAGCAGCGCTATCACACGCGACGTTACCGACGCTCGATGGGCCAGGCGTGACAATCGCTCGAAGTCTCTCGGATCGCCGCCATGCACTGCCGACTCGCCGCCTTGTTGATCGCCCTCTTCGTGCTGAGCGGCTGCGCCGTCATCACGGTCGCGGGCGCCGCGGCCGGGGCCGCGATCTCGGTCGGCGCGGCGGTGGTCAGCACCGGCGTGAAAGCCACCGGTGCGGTGATCGGCGCCGTGGCCGGCGGCGACGAAGACGACGACTGAGACCTGCGGCGCGGCTTCCCGCCGCCTTGGCCCCTGGCGCACCCCGGCGCCCGCAGCAAAGGGCGAGGCAGGCGAGGTGTTGTCCGACGCGCTGCGTCGGCACGGCCGTTTAGCATGAAGCCTACCCCGTCCCGAAGGAGCTTCGATGGCCTACACCATCACCCAGGTTCGGCCGCTGCTGTCCACGCCGGAGTTGGCACTGTTCGAACACAGCCGCGCCGAAGCGGTCAAGGCTTTGACTGCGGCGCAACTGCGTCAGAAGGTGACCCGCGCTCGCACGCTGCGCGACAAGTACCGCGACCTCTATCGTCGCCAGACCGTGCAGAGCCGGCGCGAGCGGGCGGGCGGCAGCGCGGCCGGACCTGACAACCAGCGCACCGGCCAGAAGGCCGAGATCTTCGCGCAGGCCCTCGGCCGCTTCGAGTCGCAGTTGTTCAAGGCCGAGTCGCGCACGCAGCGCACGCGCTCGCTGACGCAGGCCGTGCGCGAGGCCCTGGCCGCTCGCCAAGACGCCGACGCCTCGGGCCCGATGCCGTCGGCCCGGCCCCGCGCTGCCGGGCATCCGCCCGCTTCGGTCAGCGCCGTCGCGCGCGGCGTGGCGCCGACGGATGCGCCCGCGCTGGCCGAGCGCAAGAACGTGCTGAAGGCAGAACCGTCCAACCTGAAGATCCAGGCTTCCGCAGGCGCGCGCAACCGGCGTGCGCAGGCGCGGCGCGACAGCCGATGATCGCGCACGCATCATGAAACCGGCGTCAGCTTCGCCACCGACAGCGCCAGCCACTTCAGGCCATGGCGGCCGAAGTTGACCTGCGCACGTGCATCGTCGCCCGCGCCTTCGAGCGTGACGACCACACCCTCGCCGAACTTGTTGTGGAACACGCTCAGGCCCACGCGCAAGCCGTGTGACGGCGCCACCTTCGGTTCGATGCGGCCCGCGCCGACCACAGAACCCAGCCCGCTTCCGCGTGCCCAGGCCTGTTGGTACTCCCGCGCATAACCCGAGCCGAAGCCCTGGTTGCGCGGCGTCAGCCACTTCAGCGACTGCTCGGGCAATTCGTCGAAGAAGCGGCTCTTGACGTTGTAGCGCGTCTGGCCGTGCAGCATGCGCGTCTGGCTGAAGCTGAGGTACAGCCGTGCACGCGCGCGGGTGATGGCGACGTACATCAGGCGGCGTTCTTCTTCCATGCCGTCCAGGTCGGACAACGAGTTCTCGTGAGGGAACAGGCCTTCTTCGAGGCCGGTAATGAAGACGGCGTCGAACTCCAGGCCCTTGGCCGAGTGCACGGTCATGAGCTGGATGGCGTCCTGCCCCGCCTGCGCCTGGTTGTCGCCGGCTTCCAAGGCGGCGTGGGTCAGGAAGGCCGCAAGCGGCGACTGGATCTCGCCGGTCTCGGCATCGGCCGCCAGCCCGTCGGGGGCGCGTTCGTCCACCGGCAACGCCACCACGTCCTTGCCGAAACCCTCCTGCGTGACGAAGGCCTCGGCGGCGTTGACCAGTTCTTCCAGGTTTTCGATGCGGTCGGCGCCTTCGCGCTCGGCACGGTAGAAGTCGAGCAGACCCGAAACGTGCAGCATCTGATCGATGATCTCGCGCAGCGTCAGGCCTTGGGTGTCGGCGCGCAGGCGCTCGATCGACGCGACGAAGGCGCCCAGGTTCCCCCCGCCCTTGCCGGCCACCGCGCCGACGCTCTGCGCCAGGCTGCGGCCCGAGGCCTTGGCGGCGTCCTGCAACTGCTCGATCGTGCGCGCACCGATACCGCGCGTCGGGAAGTTGACGACACGCAGCAAGGAGGTGTCGTCGTTCAGGTTCTCGATCAGGCGCAGGTAGGCGAGCGCGTGTTTGACCTCGGCGCGTTCGAAGAAGCGCAAGCCGCCATAGACGCGGTAAGGCACGCCGGCGTTGAACAGCGCACTTTCGATGACGCGGCTCTGCGCATTGCTGCGATAGAGCACCGCGATCTCGCTGCGCGGCATGCCGGCGCGCTGCAAGGCGGCCGCTTCTTCCAGGAACCACTGCGCCTCGCCGTAGTCGCTGGTCGACTCGAACACGCGCACCGGTTCGCCGGCGCCGGCGTCGGTGTGCAGGTTCTTGCCCAGGCGGCGGCTGTTGTGCGCGATCAGCGTGTTCGCCGAATCGAGGATGTGGCCGAAGCTGCGGTAGTTGCGCTCCAGCTTGATGACCTGCTCGACGCGGTACTCGCGCTCGAAGTCGGCCATGTTGCCGGCCCGCGCACCTCGAAAGCCGTAGATGCTCTGGTCGTCGTCGCCGACGGCGAACACACTCTGCGCCCCGCCGGGGGGCGCCAGCATCTTCAGCCACGCGTACTGCAGCTTGTTGGTGTCCTGGAACTCGTCGACCAGTACATGCGCGAAGCGGCGCTGGTAATGCACCCGCAGCGGGTCGTTGTCGCGCAGCAGTTCGTAGGTGCGCAGCAGCAGCTCGGCGAAGTCGACCACGCCTTCGCGCTGGCACTGCTCCTCGTAGGCCTGGTAAATCTCGACCAGGCGGCGTGCCTGTTCGTCGCGCACTTCGACGTCGCGCGGGCGCAGGCCCTCCTCCTTGCTGCCGGCGATGAACCAGGCCACCTGCTTGGGCACGAAACGCTCCTCGTCCAGGTTCATCGCCTTGATGACGCGCTTGGCGGCCGACACCTGGTCGCCCGCATCGAGGATCTGAAAAGCCTGGGGCAACCCGGCGAGCTTCCAGTGCGCGCGCAGGAAGCGGTTGCACAGGCCATGGAAGGTGCCGATCCACATGCCGCGCACATTCACCGGCAGCATCGCGGACAGACGCGCGAGCATCTCCTTCGCCGCCTTGTTGGTGAAGGTGACGGCGAGCACACCGCCGGGCGACACCTGGCCGGTGTTCATGAGCCAGGCGATGCGTGTGGTGAGCACGCGCGTCTTGCCCGAGCCGGCGCCGGCGAGGATCAAGGCCGGCCGCGCCGGCAGCGTCACCGCGGCGAGCTGCTCTGCGTTCAGGTGGCGCAGCAGCGCATCGGTATCGAGCATGCGGTGATTCTATGGACCCCCCCGAAGCGCCTTCGGCGCCTCCCCTCAAGGGGCGCCGCCCGCGGCGTCGCCCGCCCTCAGCAATCCGGGTGACGCGGCACGCCACGTGCTACACAGTGACGGCAACCAAGGAGGACAAGCGATGTGGCCCTTGCGCCGGCACTCAAGCGCACCGATCAAGCTCGCTCTGCAAGGTGGCGGCGCGCACGGCGCCTACACCTGGGGCGTGCTCGATGCGCTGCTCGAGCGCCAGGCCGCGCTGCGCATCGCCGCCGCCAGCGGCGCCAGTGCGGGCGCGATGAACGCGCTCGTGCTGGCCCATGGCCTGGCCACCGGCGGCGCCGACGGCGCGCGGGCCGCGCTGGCACGCTTCTGGCACGCGGTGGCCGAAGGCGGGGCGCCGTTCGGCTGGCTGCTCGACGGCGACGGCCTGCACCCCGCGCCCCGCGCCTGGCTGCATTGGACGACGACGCTGCTCGCGCCCACGCAGTGGAACCCGATGGCGCTGAACCCGCTGCGCGACATCCTTTTGCAACAGGTGGACTTCGAGCGTTTGCGCAGTCAGCGCGACGCGCTGCCGCTCTTCATCGCCGCCACCCATGCGACGAGCGGTCGGCTGCGCCTGTTCACCAATCGCGAGCTGAGTGTCGAGGCGGCGCTCGCGTCAGCCTGTCTGCCGACCCTGCACCACACGGTGACTATCGACGGCGAGCCGTACTGGGACGGCGCCTACGCCGCCAACCCGGCGCTGTTCCCCCTCATCTGCGAGGTGCCGCGTGGTGCCGGCGACGACCTGCTGCTGGTGCTGCTGGCGCCGCTCGACCACGAGCCGAAGCTGCCCACGAGCGCCGACGAGATCCGCGAGCGCACGATCGACATCGCCTTCAACGCCACCTTCCTGCGCGAGGCGCGCATGCTGGCCGAAGTCGAGCGCCGCAGCCGCGCGACCGCCTGGCTGCGGCGCGGGCCGCTGGAGCGCAGCGTCATGCGGCAGCGCTGGCACCTGATCGACGGCGGCGCCGACCTCGTCGCGCTGAAGCGCGACACCAAGCTGATCGCGCACCGGCCGCTGCTCGAACGCCTGCGCGACCTGGGGCGCGAGCGCACCTTGCGCTGGCTCGACGGCGGCGGGCTCGGCCGCAGATCAAGCCTGGACTTGGGCGCGACCTTCGGCCCACCGGCGTAAGATTCGTCACCGGGCCCGGATTTTTCATCCGACGCCCGGTTTTGTTTGGGCGCGCGATGGAAATCTTCGACTACGACAACATCCTCCTGCTGCCGCGCAAGTGCCGTGTGCAAAGCCGCGCCGAATGCGACCCCTCGGTCGAGTTCGGCGGCCGGCGTTTCGCGCTGCCGGTCGTGCCGGCGAACATGAAGACGGTGCTCGACGAGGGCATCGCCGAGCGGCTTGCCGCGGGCGGGCACTTCTACGTCATGCACCGCTTCGACCTCGACAACCTCGCCTTCGCCCGCCGCATGAGCGAGCGCGGGCTGTTCGTGTCGATCAGCTCCGGCGTCAAGCCGGCGGACTGGGCGGTCATCGATCAACTCGCGGCCGAAGGCGTCGGCGCCGACTACATCACGATCGACATCGCCCACGGCCACGCAGACAGCGTGCGCGCGACGATCGACCACATCAAGACGAAGCTGCCGCAGGCCTTCGTGATTGCCGGCAACGTCGGCACCCCGGAGGCGGTGATCGACCTGGAGAACTGGGGCGCGGACGCGACCAAGGTGGGCATCGGCCCGGGCAAGGTCTGCATCACGCGGCTGAAGACCGGCTTCGGCACCGGCGGCTGGCAGTTGTCGGCCCTGAAGTGGTGCGCGCGTGTGGCGACGAAGCCGATCATCGCCGACGGCGGCATCCGCCACCACGGCGACATCGCCAAGAGCGTGCGCTTCGGCGCCGCGATGGTAATGGTCGGCTCGCTCTTCGCCGGCCACGAGGAGTCGCCCGGCCAGACGGTCGAGGTCGACGGCAAGCTCTACAAGGAGTACTACGGCAGCGCGTCGGACTTCAACAAGGGCGAATACAAACACGTCGAGGGCAAACGCATCCTGGAGCCGATCAAGGGCCGCCTCGCCGACACCCTGCGCGAGATGCGCGAGGACCTGCAGAGCTCGATCTCCTACGCCGGCGGCACCCAGCTGGCGGACCTGAAGAAGGTGAACTACGTCGTGCTCGGCGGCGAGAACGCCGGCGAGCACTTGTTCATGTAGGCAAGGCATGCCTTGGCTACATGCGTTTCAACACCGCTCCCCCGAGCCCCCTCCGAGCGGGGGCTCCAGCATGAAGGACATGCGGGTCTCTGTGCGACCCGCCCGAATCCTCGGCAAGCGGTGTTCTTAGAGGCTCGCGCAGCGAGCCGGGCGTCGGTCTGACCGGAGCCCCCGCTTGGAGGGGGCTCGGGGGAGCCGTGTGTGAGCCCAACGGGCGTTAGCGGCGCGCCCCAGGCGCGCCGCTAACGCCCGAGCATCCCGCTGCGTTCGCCCGGCTCGGTGGTGCGCGTGCCGGCTTTGCGCAAGCTCATCGGCCGCTCGCGGATGCCGGTGCCGGCCGGGCAGGCGCCCGCGTCGGCGTGTGACGCGGCGGCGACGAGCAGGCCTTCGGACGTGGAGCCGAGGGCATGGTCCAGGTCGTCGGCGACCGCGCAGCTGGCCTGGAAGCCGTCGAAGTAACGCCCTTCGTTGCGCGCGTTGACGCTTTCGAAGTTCACGATGCTGTAGGTGGTGCCGCAATACGCCTCGGGCAGGAAGCCGACCGGCTTGCCGCAGGTGGTGTCACCCACCGACACCACGTCGATGCCGACGCCGCGCAGGCCGTTGATCAGTTGCTCGCTCGCCGAGCAGGTGCGCGGGCCTGCCAGCACATAGACGCGCGACGCGTTCAGCGACTGCGCCAGGTTGGCGAAGCGGAAGGTCTGGTTGTTGCCCGCGGCCTGTTTGTCGTTGTAGAGCAGGGTCGCGAACGGCTGGCCCGCCGCCGATGCGCCGGCCGCGTAGGACGCGAGTGTGCCCGCCGTGGAGACCAGACCGCCGCCGTTGTAGCGCAGGTCCAGCACCAGGTCCTGCACACCGGCGGCCTTGAACTGCGTGAAGGCGCTGTTCAGCGGGTTCAGCGCCTGGCTGATCATGTTGTTGACGAAGACGTAGCCGAGCTTGCGCCCACCGGCGCTGGTGACGACGTTGGCGCCCTGCACCGGCGTGACGGCGAAGAGCGCGGCGTTGAGGGTGACGCTGCGCTGCACCCCCGCCGCATTGCGCACGACGATCGTGAGCAGGTCGCCGACGGCGTCCGCCGTCAGGTCCGAGAAGTCCTCGGCGGCGACGATCTGCGCCGCGCTGCGCCCGTTCAACGACACCACGGTGTCGCCGCGCACCAGGCCCGCCGCGGCGGCCGGTGACTGCGGCTCGACATAGCGGATGCGCAGCGGTCGTGCCGGGTTCTCGACCGTCTCGATGCCGTTCACCGCGACGCCGAAGCCCAGCGTCTGGCCGTCGCCGAAGAAGCGGTTGAAGCTCTCGGTCGATTCGTAACCGCTGTAGCGGTCGGCCGGGAAGGTGGCGTTGCCGGTGAAGAGCAGCGCGTCGAAGTAACTCGGCACGTCGGCAAACGAAGCCGGGTTGGGGCGTGGGCTGAGCGCGTACCAGAAGTAGGTGTCGTCGAAGTAGTCGCGCAGCCAGAGTTGCTGGTCGGCGACGCTGCAGGCAACCGCACCGCCGCCGCCGCCTCCCCCACCCCCACAGGCGCCGAGCAGCGCGGCGGCGGCGAGGGCGATCAAGGGACGGCGGCGAAAGACGGCTCGGGCGGTGGGCATGCGGGTGGACATGGGGGCGGCTCCTCGCGCGGGCGCAACGACGCGGCCCACTACAATCGTTGCTAACCCCCGTGGAGCTTATCGCGTTGACAGGTGTTGACCCGGCTGTCAGCGCCGTCGCTCGCGTTGCATCGCTGCCATGACTCAACTCGCGAAGTCCTTCGAGCCCGCCGCCATCGAGGCGAAATGGGCGCCGATCTGGGAGGCCAGCGGCGCCGCGCTGCCGACGCTCGTCGCGGCCAAGCCGTCGTTCTCGATCCAGCTGCCGCCGCCCAACGTGACCGGCACGCTGCACATGGGCCACGGCTTCAACCACACGATCATGGATGCGCTGACGCGGCTGCATCGAATGATGGGCTACAACACGCTCTGGCTGCCGGGTACCGACCATGCCGGCATCGCGACCCAGATCGTCGTCGAGCGCCAGTTGCAGGACGAAGGTTCGAGCCGGCACGCCATCGGCCGCGACGAGTTCGTGCGCCGTGTCTGGGCCTGGAAGGGCACCTCGGGCGACGTCATCACCGGCCAGATGCGGCGCATCGGCGACACGGTGGACTGGAGCCGCGAGTACTTCACGATGGACGCCGCGCAATCGGCGGTCGTCAATGAGACCTTCGTGCGCCTGTACGAAGAAGGGCTGATCTATCGCGGCAAACGCCTGGTGAGCTGGGATCCGGTGCTGCAATCGGCGGTCTCCGATCTCGAGGTCGAAAGCGAAGAGGAGGACGGTTTCCTCTGGCACATCCGCTACCCGCTGGAAGACGGCTCGGGTTCGGTGGTGGTGGCGACGACCCGGCCCGAGACGATGCTCGGCGACACCGCCGTGATGGTGCATCCGGACGACGAGCGTTATGCGGCGCTGGTCGGCCAGCGCGTGCGCCTGCCGCTGACGGACCGATCGATCCCGGTCATCGCCGACAGCTATGTCGATCGCGCATTCGGCACCGGGGTCGTCAAGGTGACGCCGGCTCACGACCACAACGACCATGCGGTCGGCCAGCGGCACGGTCTGCCGGTGATCGGGGTGTTGACGCTGGACGCGAAGATCAACGCCAACGCGCCCGCCGCCTATCGCGGCCTCGATCGTTTTGAGGCGCGCAAACGCGTCGTCGCCGACCTCGAAGCGCAGGGCCTGCTGGTCGAGACGAAAAAACACAAGCTCACGGTGCCGCGCTGTGCACGCACCGGCCAGATCGTCGAGCCGATGTTGACCGACCAGTGGTTCATGGCGATGAGCCGGCCGGGCGCGGACGGCGAGTCGATCGCCGGGCGCGCGATCAAGCTGGTCGACGGCGGCGAAGTGCGGTTCGTGCCGGACAACTGGACCAGCACCTGGAACCAGTGGATGAAGAACATCCAGGACTGGTGCATCTCGCGCCAGCTCTGGTGGGGCCACCAGATCCCGGCCTGGTACGACGAAGACGGCAAGGTTTATGTGGCACGCGACGAGGCCGACGCGCAAGCCCAGGCGCCCGGCAGGAAGCTCACGCGCGACCCCGATGTGCTCGACACCTGGTACTCGGCGGCGCTGTTCCCGTTCTCGACCCTCGGCTGGCCGGCGAAGACGGTGGAGCAGGACCTCTTCCTGCCGAGCACGGTGCTGGTGACCGCCTTCGACATCATCTTCTTCTGGGTCGCGCGCATGCTGATGATGACGGCGCACTTCACCCGTAGCGACGAGTACCCAAAGGGCAAGCCGGCGTTCAGGCATGTCTACATCCACGGCCTGATCCGCGACTCGCACGGTCAGAAGATGAGCAAGAGCGAGGGCAACGTCATCGACCCGGTGGACCTGATCCAGGGTGTCGATCTCGACACGCTGGTGAAAAAGAGCACCGTCGGCCTGCGCCGCCCTGAAACCGCGCCCAAGGTCGCGGCGCGCGTGAAGAAGGAGTTCCCCGACGGCATGCCCGCCTACGGCGCCGACGCGCTGCGCCTGACGATGGCCAGCTACGCCAGCCTGGGGCGCGAGATCGCCTTCGACACCAAACGCTGCGAGGGCTACCGCAACTTCTGCAACAAGCTCTGGAACGCGACCCGCTTCGTGCTGATGAACTGCGAAGCCCAGGACTGCGGGCTGCAGGAGCACACCAAGGCGGAATGTGAACCGGGCCAGCCTTTCCACGGCTACCTGCGCTTCTCGCCGGCCGACCGCTGGATCACCGGCGCGCTGCAGCACGCGGAAGCCCAAGTGGCACGGGCCTTCGCCGACTACCGGCTCGACCTCGCCACCGCCGCGGCCTACGACTTCGTCTGGAACGAATACTGCGACTGGTACCTGGAGATCGCCAAGGTGCAGATCGCGACCGGCGATCCCGCGCAACAACGCGCGACCCGCCGCACCCTGATCCGCACGCTGGAGACCGTGTTGCGCCTGCTGCATCCGCTGGCGCCCTTCATCACCGCCGAGCTGTGGCAGCAGGTGGCGCCGGTGGCCGGGCGCGCGTCAGCGCATCCGGCCGGCGTGATGGTCGCGCCCTACCCGGTGGCGCAACTGGAAAAGGTCGACACGCAGGCCGACGCCTGGGTCGCGCAGTTGAAGGCCGTGGTCGGCGCCTGCCGCAACCTGCGTGCCGAGATGGGCCTGTCTCCCGCCGAGCGCGTGCCGCTGCTCGCCACCGGCGACGCCGCGTTCATCGACGCCGCCGCGCCGCTGATCAAGGCGCTGGCCAAAGTGAGCGACGTGCAGCCGCTCGCCGACGCGGCCTTCGCCGACGCGACCCAGGCCGCGCCGGTGGCCGTCGCGGGTAGCGTGCGTGTGGCGCTGAAGGTTGAGGTGGATGTCGCCGCCGAGCAGGCACGCCTCGCGAAGGAAATCGCGCGTCTGGACGGCGAGGTCGCGAAGGCCGAGGCCAAGCTGGCGAACGCCGGGTTCGTGGCGCGTGCGCCGGCCGCGGTGGTCGAGCAGGAACAGCGGCGGCTGGCCGACTTCAGGCAGGCGCTTCGCCGGCTTCGAGATCAATCGGATCGTCTTGGTCTTCCTGCAGATCGTCATCCGCCGGCTCGGCGCTCGTCCGTCTGAAGTCCGACTGCTGGTTCTGCGGCGCGGCGTTGAGCAACTCGTCGATGCGCCGCGCCACCGCCCAGGCAGCGCGGATGCGCGACTCGCGTGTCGTGCTCGCCACCCGCGGCGTGATCTGCAGGGTGTCGATGTCGTGCAGCGGACGCCCGGCGTCGAGTGCGCCCGGCTCCAGGCTGTCGAACCAGGCGGCAGCCATGCGGCCGGTACCCAGCACTTCGGCCAGCGCGGCCTCGTCGAAGACGTTCGAGTGCGCGATGCTCACGAGCACCTGGTTGGGTTTGCAGAACGGCAGGAACCGTTCGCCGAGCAGGCCGTGGTAACGCGAGAACGAGGTCAGCTGCACGCAGGCGGCGTCGCTCTGCTCCATCAGGTCGCGCAGGCCCAGCGGCTCGACCTTCCAGCGTGTCCACAGGGTGTCCGAGGCGTGCACCGACGGGTCGTAACCCACCACACGCGCGCCGAACCCGGCGAGCAGCTGCGCCAGCGAACGCGCCGCCGGCACCATGCCGACCAGCCCCACCGTCGCGCCGCCGAGTTCGCGCCCGACGAGCAGGCCGTCGGCGCTCACCACCGGCACGCGGCGCAGCATCGCGAGCAACGCGCCGATCATGAACTCGGCTTCGGCGACCGCGCTGGCGGTCGCCGAGCGCACCACTTCGACACCGGCCTTGGCGCAGGCGTCGGTGTCGATGTTCTCCGAGCCGGCGCTGACGCGCCCGACCGCCCGCAGCACCGGCGCGTAATGCAGCGCCTGGGCGTCGATCGACACCGACGGCGGCACGATCAGCGAACGCACGTTGAACAACGCCTGCCGGAAGGCGCGCGGGTCGCGCGCCAGGTCGGGCGCATAACGCACCGCATGGCGCTCGACCAGCCATTGCATGACCTCCGGCTCGAGCGGTTCGACGATCAGGACGTCCATGCGATGAGGGGTAAGGGTCCCGTGCAGGACCGCGGCGACGCACCCCGGCTCCCTTCGACAATTGTAAGTAGTGGCGACTGACGGGTCGCTTTGTGCGCTGTTCCGGGGATGGACAGCGTGCAGCGCCCGACGATGTGAGCGCACTGTGGCATGCGCTCGGCGCACGGCGTAACCCGCGAACGGGCGGGCGCCCTGGCAATTGTTCACGCCCCGCGCGGGGCGGCGCGCGCTTCAGCGGCGCTTGAGGAAGTGCACGAACTCTTCGGCGCTGCTGGTCTGCTCGAGCAGTTCGTTGCCCGTCTGGCGTGCGAAGGCCTGAAAGTCGCGCACCGATCCGGGGTCGGTGGCGACCACCTTCAGCACCTGGCCGGAAACCATCTCCGACAGCGCCTTCTTGGCCTTGAGGATCGGCAACGGGCAGTTGAGCCCGCGGGTGTCGAGTTCCTTGTGTGCTTCCATGCCGGGCATTCTACTTAGCGCCGCCATTCGAGGTAGCGCGGCTCGTGGCCCCGCGAACGCAGCCAGTCGGCCAGCGCGTGGCCGGTGCCGGCCGGCCAGCAGCGTACGTCCTGCGGCGCGAACAGCTTGTACTCGGCCAGTTCCGGCGAGAGCTCGATCTCGCCGCGCGCCTGCGCGTGGTAGGCGATGATGACCTGGTTCATGCGCTGGAAGTCGTAGACGCCGATCAGCGCCAGCGCTTCGACCTGCAGCGCCGTCTCCTCGGCGACCTCGCGCGTGATGCCTTGCTGCGGTGTCTCGCCGGCCTCCATGAAGCCGGTGACGAGGCCGAACATGCGCGCCGTCCACGCCGCATTGCGCGCCAGCAGCAACCGGCCGTCGCGATCGACACACTCGATCACCGCCGCCAGCACCGGCGTCGGGTTGTTCCAGTGCGTCCAGCCGCAGGCCGGGCAGCGCAGGCGGGTGGTCGGGCCGCTGTCTTCCAGCGCCTCGATCGAGGCCAGCGCGGTCGCGCACTGCGGGCAGAACCTCGGCGTCACGCCGGGAACACGCCGGTCGAGAGATAACGGTCGCCGCGGTCGCAGACGACGAAGACGATGGTCGCGTTCTCGACCGTCTGCGCGATGCGCAGGGCGACCCAGCAGGCGCCGGCAGCCGAGATGCCGCCGAAAAGGCCCTCTTCGCGCGCCAGGCGGCGTGCCATCTCCTCGGCGTCGGCCTGGCTCACCAGCACCAGTTCGTCGACAGCCGCCGGGTCGTAGATCTTCGGCAGATAGGCCTCGGGCCATTTGCGGATGCCCGGGATGCGCGAGCCTTCGGCCGGCTGCGCGCCGACGATGCGCACCGACGGCTTCTTCTGGCGCAGGTAGCGCGACACGCCGGTGATGGTGCCGGTGGTGCCCATCGCGCTGACGAAGTGGGTGATGCGGCCGTCGGTGTCGCGCCAGAGTTCCGGGCCGGTGGTCTCGTAGTGGATGCGCGGGTTGTCGGCGTTGGCGAACTGGTCGAGCACGCGGCCCTTGCCGTCCTTCTGCATCTGCTCGGCGAGGTCGCGCGCGTACTCCATGCCGCCCGAACGCGGCGTCAGGATCAGCTCGGCGCCGAAGGCCTTCATCGTCTGCGCCCGCTCGACCGACAGATCCTCCGGCATGATCAGCAGCATGCGGTAACCGCGCATTGCCGCCGCCATCGCGAGCGCGATGCCGGTGTTGCCGCTCGTGGCTTCGATCAGCGTGTCGCCCGGCTGGATGTCGCCGCGCTCCTCGGCACGCCGGATCATGCTGATCGCCGGCCGGTCCTTCACGCTGCCGGCCGGGTTGTTGCCCTCCAGCTTGCCGAGGATGACATTGCCGCGGCGGATGTTGTCAGCGCCGGGCAGGCGTTGCAGGCGCACGAGCGGCGTGTTGCCGATCGCGTCTTCGAGGGTCATGTACTCGGGCATGCGGGGATTGTGGCAGCGCTGCCCGGGCCAGGAGCCTGGGCGGCAGAGAGCGTAGCCCGCGTTGGGGCCAGGCGCGGGGCGCGTGCATAATCCGCGTCCACCGTGCGACCCCGCAGTCGCGCCTCACCAGCCCTTGCCCCGGTGGCGGAATCGGTAGACGCAGTGGACTCAAAATCCACCGCCTAATCAGCGTGCCGGTTCGAGTCCGGCCCGGGGCACCACTGAAGCGACTGCCGTTCCATGCCGCCCTTGCCGCCGGTGACCAAGATCGTGATGCTCGTGTGCGTGGGCATCTTCGCCGCGCAGGCGCTGCTGCCGCCCTGGTTCGAGGGGCTCTTCGCGCTCTGGCCGTTGGCGACCGGCAACTTCTACCCCTGGCAGGCCGTCAGCTATGCGTTCCTGCACGGCGACATGCTGCACCTGTTCTTCAACATGTTCGGCCTGTGGATGTTCGGCAGCGAACTGGAGCGGCTCTGGGGCGCCCGGCGTTACTGGAAGTTCCTGCTCGCCAGCGTGCTGTCGGCGGCCGCCATCCAGCTGCTGTGGACGGCGCTGATCGGCTCGCCGGCGCCCACCGTCGGCGCGTCAGGGGCGCTGTTCGGCCTGCTGCTCGGCTTCGGCATGCTGTTCCCCAACCGCATCATCATGCCGCTGTTCCCGCCCATCCCGATGAAGGCCAAGGTCTTCGTCGCGGTGTTCGGCGCGCTGGAACTGCTGCTCGGCATGTCCGGCCGCTCCGGCATCGCGCACTTCGCCCACCTGGGCGGCATGCTGGGCGGCTTCCTGATGATTCGCTACTGGCGCGGCCAGCTGCCCTTCAGCCGCCGGCGCTGACCCCCTCCACGTTCTCCCCCGTTTGCAGGCCACCGCGCATGCCCCTGTCACCCACAAGGCAGGCGCTTTGGCGCATGCTGCAAGCGTCCGCCTCGGGAGACGACCATGCGCGCACCTCAGCCCCGCTTGCCTTATGGATGGTGGGGCGCGCTCGTCGCACTGATCGCCCTCGTCGCCGCGCTGTGCAGCCCGCGCGTCGACGCCGCTGATACCCCCGACGTCGCCGCCCTCAGTCGCGCCAGCGACGCCGTGCTCGGCATCACCGCGCGGGCGGTGGACGACGCCAACTCCAGCGCCACCCTCGGCCGTGTGCGCCAGGGCTCGGGGGTCGTCATCGACCGCGACGGCCTGGTGCTGACGATCGGCTACCTGATCCTCGAAGCCGACCGCGTGATGCTCACGCTCGACGACGGCCGCGAGGTGCCGGCGAGTGTGGTGGCCTACGACGTCGCCACCGGCTTCGGCCTCGTGCGCGCGCTGGCGCCGCTGCCGCTGGCGCCGGTGCCGCTCGGCCGCGCGGCGGCCGTCGCGCCGGACGAGCCGCTGATGGTGGCCAGCGGCGGCGGCGACGGCAGCCTGAGCATCGCGCGCCTGGTCTCGCGGCGCGCTTTCGCGGGCTACTGGGAGTACTTCATCGACGGCGCGCTGTTCACCGCGCCGCCGCGGCGCGACCACAGCGGCGCGGCGCTGATCAACCAGCGCGGCGAGCTGGTCGGCATCGGCTCCTTGTATGTCGCCGATGCGCTCGGCGCAGCCGGTGCGGCGCCGTCGCCGGGCAACATGTTCGTACCCGTCGACCTGTTGGCGCCGATCCTCGCCGAGTTGCGCAGCGCCGGCCGCTCGGCCGCCAGCCGGCGCGCCTGGCTGGGCCTGAACTGCGCCGAGTTGAACGGCGAGGTGCGGGTGCTGCGCATCAGCGCGGACAGCCCGGCCGAGGCGGCGGGCCTGCGCCCGGGCGACCGCATCCTGCGCATCGACGGCTCGGAAGTCGCCGCGCTCGAAGGCTTGTGGAAGGCGCTGTGGGCCGGCGGCGAACCCGAGCGTGAAGTGACGCTCGACATCCTGCGCGGCAGCGACGCGCAGCAGGTGCGCGTGCGCGCGATCGATCGCGCGCAGACGATGCGGCGCGCGCGCGGCATCTAGCGCAAGGCGTCGGCCGGGGTCGGGTAACGCAGCCGCAGACGCAGTTCGCGCTTGAGGCGGCGGTTGTCGAGGCGGCGTGACTCATTCCAGAAGCTCAACTGCGTCGGCGGCAGCACACGCTCGGCCTCGGCGCGTGTGATGCGCGGCGGCCGCGCCAGGCCGGCAGCGTCGGCCACCTGGTCCAGGTGGTCGCCCATCTTCAGCGCGCTGTCGTCGCTCGCGTGATAGATGCGCTGCGGCGCGCCGCGAAAGAGGGTCGCGACGCAGGCGCGCGCCAGGTCGTCGGCATGGATGTGGTTGGTGTACACGTCCTCCCCGGCGACCAGCACGGGAGCGCCACGCGCGACGCGCTCGCGCGGGTCGCCGCCCACGCGGTCGAGCGCATAGATGCCGGGCACGCGCAGGATGCTGACCCGCGTGCCGTGCCGGCGGCCATGCAGTCGCACCCGGCCTTCGGCATCCACGCGGCGCTGTGCACGCGCGGTGGCCGGCGCGACGACGCGGGTCTCATCGATGCGTGCGCCGCCGGCGTCGCCGTAGACGCCGCTCGTACTGGCGTAGACCAGGCACGCCGGTCTGCAGCGGCGCGCCAGTGCGTCCAGCAGGGCCGCCAGCCGCAGGTCGCGCGCGCCCTCGGCCGGCGGCGGCGCGAGGTACAGCACGGCGTCGGCCAGCCCGCCCAGCCGCGCGAGCGACGCCGGCCAGTCGAGGTCACCCGCCAGCACCTGCGCGCCGGCGGCGCGCAGCAGCGCTGCCCGGGCGGGGGTCGAGCTCAACACGCGCACGCGCCAGCGGCCGGCCAGCAGGCGCAGCACACGCAGGCCGACGTCGCCGCAGCCGACGATCAGCAGCCGGGGTCGGTCGAGAAGGGCGGGTCGCAGCATGCGGGCACAATTCGGCGCGGCAACCAGGGCAGTGTAAGAAGCGCGCGCGAGTCATGACCTTCACCATCAGCGTCCAGCCGGCCGGCGTGCAGTTCGAGGTGCAACGCGACGAGGCGATCCTGCCGGCGGCCATCCGCGCCGGTGTCGGCCTGCCTTATGGCTGCCGCGACGGCGCCTGCGGCTCGTGCAAGAGCCGGCTCATCGAAGGCCGCGTCATCCATGGCGCGCACCAGTTGAAGGCGCTGTCGCCGGTGGAAGAAGACGCCGGCTGGATCCTCACCTGCTGCGCCACGCCGCAGGCCGACTGCGTCGTCGAGGCGCGCATGGTGCCCGGCGCCGGCGAGTTCCCGGTGCAGAGAATGCCGGCGCGTGTGATGGCGATCGAGCGGCCGGCGCCCGATGTCGCGCTGCTGCGCATCCAGCTGCCGGCCAATGTGCAGTTCAAGTACCACGCCGGCCAGTACGTCGAGTTCATCCTGCGCGACGGCGCGCGGCGCAGCTACTCGATGGCGAATGCGCCGCACACGCTGGGCGCGCAGCCGGCGATCGAGCTGCACCTGCGCCACATGCCGGGGGGTGTGTTCACCGACCATGTGTTCGCTGCCATGAAGGCGCGCGACATCCTGCGCCTGGAAGGCCCTTTCGGCAGCTTCTTCCTGCGCGAGGATTCGGCGGTGAAGCCGATCGTGCTGCTCGCATCCGGCACCGGCTTTGCGCCGATCAAGGCGGTCATCGAGCAGATCGAGTTCAGCGCCAGCACCCGGCCCGCGGCGTTGTACTGGGGCTGTCGCACGAAGGCCGATCTCTACCTGCACGACTGGGCTCAGGCGGCCGCCGCTCGGCTGCCCCATCTGAGCTACATCCCGGTGCTGAGCGAGCCACGCGACGAAGATGCCTGGCCGGGCCGCACCGGCTTCGTGCACGAGGCGGTGATGGCCGACCTGCCCGACCTGTCGGGACACCAGGTGTATGCCTGCGGTGCGCCGGTGATGGTGGACGCCGCGCGGCGCGACTTCGCCGCGCGCTGTGGCTTGCCGGCCGACGAGTTCTACGCCGACAGCTTCACGTCCGAGGCGGACAAGCATGGCCCTTAGGGCGACACTTGCGGCGGAGGCTGGCTTCGCGCAGCGACTGACCTGTTCCTCGCCATAAGATAGCGTCACCAGCCACCGTAGTTCAATGGATAGAACGGGCGCCTCCTAAGCGCCAGATGTGGGTTCGATTCCCGCCGGAGGCACCACCGCTACCCCCCACTTACCGGCCAGCCCGCATGAATGCTAGGTTCTCGTGGTGAGGGGTTGAAGGGATTCCGAGGTTCTACCACAGTTTCTACCACTGGGTGAGGGTGCTTCCGTTGGCCCCTGTTGGGTTGCTGGTGAAGTTGTCTAGACAAGGCCAGCGCCTCGCGTTCACGAAACGCCTGCTTCCGGGTGTTGGTCTCTTCCCGGATGCTCTCGGCAGTCTTCGTGCCCTTGGCGACCGCGATCAGTTCGTAGGCCCGGCTCTCACCCAGGTTCTTGCACTCGAGCTGCAGGAACATGCCGAACTTGCCGAAGTACTCGCCGGCCCCGATGCGGGTCTTGGCCTCGATCCCTCGCCATGCGGAGACCGTCAAGCCCGGGCTGAGTGATTCCCCGGCTGCCTGAAGCTGGGCACAGTGAGGGCCTTCTCCACTGCCTGCACTCCATCATGTCCTTCAGCGTCTTCGGCCTTCAGTTCTTCATCGAACCTGCCCCGCAGTTCGGGCTATTCGAGTTCGACACCATCAAGCACAGCCCCCGAGATAGGGAACTGTGGTTCATGGGGCGTCACGTTGTCGTGTCACGCCGGTAGCTGTTCGAGCAAGGCCGGTGCGGCCGGGTGGTCCGACTGCATCAGCCACTGCCTCGCTCGGGGAACCGACAGCATCCCTCGGCGGATGAAGAAGGGGCGCTGGCCCGTGGCCCGCAGAAGGGGGCGAAGGGGGACCATAAGGCCCCCTCCGACCACCCGCACGGTTAAGCGTGGGTTGGTGGTGCTCATGGGCTACAGCAACCCGGCGCGGCCGGCAGCCCCGAGGCTCATCCAAGTACCCCGGACGAACACTTCCTGCTTGCCCGCAAGGCTTCGCGTAGGCAGCCCCGCAGCCTGCACCGCTGCCATGCTCGGGGGCGTGCTGCTGATCCACTGCTGGGCCAGCTTGCGGAAGCCGCTCATGTCCTTGCCATGAATCTGCCGGCTGAGTGCATCCTGCAAGGCCGCAGGGCTGCGTCGGCAGTGGGCATAGAAGGCGTCGAGGTCCGCAGCGGCGATCCCTTCACCAGCAGCGACCCCATCGGCTTGTTTCTGAAACGCATCGGCTGCAACGCTCAGGCGTGCTGCGCTGGTCTCGTGGTCGGCGCCGCTCAACTGGCTGAACTTGGCGACAAGCGTCTGCGTGTCCACCTTGCCGATTGCAGCGCCGATGCCGGTAGCAATCAGGCCATCGACGTTCGACGGCTCAATGCCTTGCAGCGACTGGGCTACGGCGGCCATAGCGTGATCGTCAAGACCCTCGCTCACCTGAGGCGCCTCTTGCGCTGCCTGCGGGGTGGCATCGGTGTACCCGGTGGCCGTCTTCTGCAAGTGCCCTTCCTTGCACCAGAAAGCTACCGTCGCCTCAACGCCGTTGATCGTCACCAGCGTGTCGGCCTCGATGGCATACACCGGGAGCCCTCGGGGATGCCTTGCGGTAGCCAGTGCGGACTCGGTTCCGTGGTGCGGATTCACTTCGGCAACAGTGGCAGTCTCACGGGCCTGTGTCCTGTCCACCATCTCGCCGTCGATGACATCCATGCGTGATGCAGGGCCGACAACGCGAGCAAGGTCAACCACTCGGGTGGGTTCCATCATCGCGGCCGGGTCGCCGCCGTTGAACATGTTGACTTGAGTGAGGTTGCTCATGGTCAGATGCTCCCGCCGCTGGTGACTACAGGCAGCGGCTCGTCACTGTGATCGAGCAGCAGATTCGCCATCGCGCTGGGGCTGGTCCCTGCCGCCGCTGCGATCTGGGCCAGGGAATACGCCGGGTCGTTGACCATGCGCTCCAAGGTGGTCGGGTCGATGGTCCCGCCGGTGGCGAGGGCAATTCGGTTGAACTTGTTCATGGTGCTTGGTCTTTCATGCCGTCGTGGCGGCGTTGCTGTTCGCGCCCGTGGTGGCGCTGGTGGTCAATGGCTCGGGTGAGCCGGTGCTTCAGTTCGTGGTCCCTCAAGGCCGCCTGTAGATCGCCTTCCGTGTCATCGTCACCGGGTGCGTACAGCCACGCCGTGAGGGCCGCTTGGAGGTCGAGGGGCAGCCGGAGTAGGCCAAGGTCCAGTGCCGCAGGCGCGGCGATCCGAGCGGCAAGGGGTGCCAGTGGCGTCCGTGTTGCTGCTGAAGGTGAGCGGCGTTGCTTCCGCACCCGTTCCCAGACCTTGCCGTGTTCCAGGCAGTAGAGCGTGTCCCGGTAGCGGTTGCGGCTGGTGAGCCCTACGCCGCACGGCTTCCCATCCTCAGTGCCGAAGATGCATGCACGGTGGAAGGTGATCAACTGGCCGTCATCGTCGGTGGTCACGGTGGGCCTGACGTGTGGGCCTGCTGGCTTACCCATGTCATGGACTCCTCGATTGCAGGCCGTACACGGTGGGCGGCGGGGTAGATGAGGGGCGGCTACCTGCCATCACCGGGCGTGGTGTGGCGGGGCCGCTATGGGCCTCTGCGGGCAGCCTGTAGGCCACGGTCAGGCGGTCCCCCTCAAGGCGCACCGGCGGCGAGACCCTGAAGACGTGCGGATGGTCGGTATCGGTACGCCCTTGTCTAGACAACTTGAGGTGTACCGAGTTCAAGGTGACCGACTCGACTACTGCCCCATCGGGCAGGAGCCCGCGAAGGTCGAGCCATGCGTGGCCATAGACCCACTCGTTACGAATCCAAGGGGAGTCAGGGAGGGGTCGAAGGGTCAGCCGGGATGATCCGGCGTCGAGGGTGGTGCTCATGTTGATTCGAGGAATGCAGCGGCGGACCTCTTCACGCCGCGCGGAGGCGGCTGGGTTGAGACCATGTGCTGTTGTGGTTGTGGGGCTACCTGACGGGGCTCCCTTGGAGTCGGCGTAGCCGGCTGACCAAGGAATTGGGTGTCAGGGGTTGGTGAAGGAGATGGTCACGAACAGGGAACCAGCGAACTTGCTCCTTCAAGTGGAGTTGTTCGTGGTCTTGCTCCAGTTGAGGCTCCTCTACTGTCGTGTCGTGTCGTGTTGTCTCTTCTCTTCTTATCTGGCAGGTTAAGCAGTGCTGGTCGCTGCTCAAGCAGAATTAAGCAGGATCGGTCCTCAGAAGTCCTTCGGATCGGCCGCAGAAGCCTCCTCATCGGGCTCTTCTGCCGCTACCGCTGCTGCTGCCTTAGCGGCCTTGGCCCTGCCCCCAGCCGATGCCCTCGCGCGGATGGCCTCAAGGGAGCCTGCAGCGACACCCCGGGCTTCCTCCAGGTCCGGGATGCCCCAGCCGTCCGCCGTGGGCTTGAAGCCGTAGTGATCGGACATGACCTCGGCTACCTCCTCATCCGATAGCACGTCGCGGGTGTCGATCATCAGCATCTTCTTCCGCGTGACTGCCACGGTAGCGGCTCCGAAGGGCCGGCACTCGGTGAGCCAGTAGTGGTTCCGCAGGCGGGTGCGGAGGGCGATCTGTCGTGAGTTAGCCATGTCGATGATTGCGCTTTCGGTTGCTGCGATGTGCGGGAACCATCCGAGGGCAGTCGATGGCTTGCGTGTGGTCACGGGGGCGCTCATGCCGTCACCTTCGGGGGGCAGAAGACCAGCCCATCGGCATCCTGGGCGAAGTGCCTGTCAATGGTGGTGTCGCACATGCGGGCAGCGAAGGGGGAGTTCGTGCGGAGCGCCTGCAGCTTCTTCTTCGTGGCCTCACTCGGGGGCGCGGTCATCGTCTTCAACTCCGCAATCTCTTCCTTCAGGCGGCCGGCCAGCTTCACCCGCGCAAGGTAGTCTCGATAGACCCCGAGGGCTCGCCTTGCGACAAGCGAAAGGCTCGGCTCGCGGCCGTCTTCAGGGCGCAGTGATGCGCAGGCAGCGCGAAGGGCCACGGTGTCGCGGTCCTCAAACGTCAGCACGACGGCGGTGCGGTTGGGGGCACGAATGCGCTTCGTGCGGAGCCTCCCGAGGGGGCTCGTGGGGATGGTGGGGGTCATAGTCAGGCTAAGGTCATGGTTAGTTGCCGAGAACAGGTGGACACAAACAGACGGGCAGTGATTGCTGCACCGCAACATGAATGGGCGAAAGAAAACCGCCTCAGGCGCGGGCTGGCGCCGCTGAAGGGCGGTTGTGGGGGTTCTTCTAAGGGTCAAGGAATAGCCCAGGCAGGGAGGCGCGGCTCTCCCGGAGTTGGTGTTTCTCCTGAAGGTGCAGGGAAACGATTCGGGCTCCCCGAGTTGGCGTCCTTCTCCTTGGGTGCATGGAAAGGATTTCCACGGGTAAACCCTACGGATACACGGGCGGGGATGCCGGGGCCGAGTTGACCCTTTGACTACAGACGCACTAAACTCCGGGTGTGCAGTCAACCCACACGAAGGCCCCCAGATGCAGCCGCAGTTCATCGCTTACCGCAGAGTGTCAACAGCCGAACAGGGGAAGTCCGGCCTTGGCCTTGAAGCCCAGGCGGCAGCCATTGCCCAGGCCATCGCCTCCCGAGGGGGCCGCCTACTGGCCGACTACGAAGAGGTCCAGACGGGTAAGGGCTCCGATGCCCTAGACCGCAGGCCCGTCCTTGCGGATGCCCTCAGGGTAGCGAAGGCCCGCCGTGCGGTGTTGATCGTGTCGAGGCTTGATCGCCTGTCGCGTAACCTTCACTTCGTGTCCGGGCTCATTGACCGTGGCGTAGACCTAGCCGTAGCTGACATGCCCAAGGCCGACAAGCGGATGCTTCAGGTGTTCGCTATGGTTGCCGAATGGGAGCGGGATGCCATCGCCTCACGCATCAGTGCCGCCCTTCAGGCCAAGAAGGCCCGGGGTGAGCAGGTAGGCCACCCTGAAACCCTGCAACCGCTCAACGGTGCCCGCGCTGCTGGTGCTCGAGCCTTCGCCGAACGGCTCGCCCCTACCCTCGCCGCGTACCGGGCGCAGGACATGACACAACGGGGCATGGTCGCCGCGTTGAATCAGGCCGGGGTGCCCACTGCCCAGGGCGGGGAATGGGGCTTGGTGCAGCTACAGCGGGTATTGCGGCGGTCACGGCAGCAAGGGGCCGAACAGGCAGGGTGAAGGCCTTTGTGAGGCGCGGCTAGCGCCGCTGGGATTCTCCTAAAGGTGCACCAAAAGGATTCTGGTCAGTGGGCCCGGCTCCAGAGGCGAGCCTTGGGCTTTGATATGGGGGCGGCCTACTTTCGCTTTTGGGGAAACCGAGGGCCGGGAGGGGGGTAACCCAGAAACGGGCATACCGTGTACCCGCCTCGGAAATCTCCGCCATTTTTAGGCCGCCCCTCAGATACCCAGCCGCGCCAGCGGCGCTTCAGCGGATACCCAATCGACCGCACTACGAGAATCCTCACCACGGCCTCTAGGGGAAGCCCCGTGGCTGCATCCGCAGGGGCCTGAGCCGCCTAGCGGCGTGGGGTGATGGTGACACCTACCGGCATGCCCCGGCGGCGATGATGCGGTCCTCTCGCGCCATGTCCAACTCCCGCCTATCGGCGCTCTGAGTGGAGAGCCATCAGGGAGGACTGAATCGGGTGTTGGGGCTGGGTTCTCATGGCCGGATAGTGGGCGGATGGGCCCCAGATGCAAGGGGCTGTCTCTCGGTGTTGTGTGCAGGGGTAAGGGTTCGACTGGCGGGGAACCATTTGGCCAGCCATAGGGAATCCTCAGGAAGGCCTCCAGGAGCCCCGTGGCTGCATTATCTAGGGCCGGGTAAGGGGGAAGTAGCCAAACGAGTATTGGAGGGCCGAGAAGCCGGTATTACCTTATTGAGCCACCGGGCCAGGACGTGCAGCGGATAGCCCCTGCCGTAACCCTCCCCTTCGCCCTCCCGCGCCCATCCGCCGATGGCTAACCTCACGTCCGCCGGGCATTCGACCTCGCGGAGCCTGTCGGCCATCGTGTGCCGCAGTTCGTGCACGGTGTGGTCGAGCTTCGCGCCCTCCTTGATGTACTTGTTCAGGGCTGCTGATGCACCGTTCGCCTTGGTCACCTTCGCGGTCGTGTATCTGGGGAAGGCGAAGCGTTGACCATCTGCCGCAGACTCCTTCACCCGCTGGGCTGCCCACAGGGCTTGCCCCACGAGGGGCACGCGGCGGGCACTTGCTGGGTTCTTCAGGGTCCGCCAAGGCTGATCCGCGATGACGACGTGTGGAACCTCAGCGTCGAGGGCAATGTCGTCCAGGGTCAGGCCGGCAACCTCAGCCAGTCGAGCACCAGTGTCCGCAACCATGCCGATCAGCCAGCGAACATCATCGTCCTTGGCCCGGCACTGCTCGGCCAGGGCGGCAAGCTCGCTGGCGCTGTACGGCTTCGATTCCTTCGCGTCCCTGCCCTCTTCGGGGATCGGGATTTTGGCGAAGGGGTTCGTCTTGTTCACCTTCCGTTCGAGCAAGTAGGTGCCGACCACTGCGCGAATTACGTTGAGTTCGCGGCGTATCGAGTTCGACGCGGCACCAGCGGCAAGCCTCTTCTTCACGAAGGCGTGCCCGTCATCCCGTTCGACCTTGGCAATCGGCTTGTCGCCCACCACTTCAATCAGCTTGCCGAAGGCCCGCGCAGTGTCGGCAGCGAACCTCTCACGCGCACTCTTCGGGTGGACGCTCAGGTACACCGCGAGGGCATCACTGAGGCGGGGCGTGTGCTTGCCGGCCAGCAAGATGGCAGCTTCGACCTCGGTAGGGGTCAGGTAGTCGTCAGGGTCTGCGTCCGCGTAGATGCCTTCATTGCCCCGCGCATGCCGTGCTCGCTTGGTGTCGAGGTAGTCGTGAAACGGCAACTCATCGCCCTGACTGCGCACTGCCGCCCCGGGCTTCAAGTCCCATTGCTCAAGGAGCCCGACGGCCTGCTCACGGATGCTCTTCGGGGTCGATTCACCGTCCGCCCGCAGCAGCTTCCATTCCGCCTCAACCTGCTGGTTGATCAGCGCGATCTGGCGTGCAGCGGCACGGATGTTCACCGTCCCCAACTTCACCTTCACCAGCTTGGCGCCGTAGCGGGCCTGAAGGTCGGCGGGGATGGCGCGTTGGTAATAGATCGCGTCGTTGCGGGAGTACGAATAGGGGAGCGTCACAACAAGGAGTCCGAAGGTCATTCTCACGGGTAGCTACCTCAGGTTCTACCACGTTGAGCCCGGCCTCCATCGGCTGCATGTCGTTGATTTCATTGAGAATCAACACGGTCGGTGAGGTAGGGCAGGCCCCCGGTTCCACTCGCCGGAGGCACCAAACTGGCCCGGCAAGGGCCGGTTGTTCACCCGATACCGCGCTGTGGCCCGGGTTACGCTTGTGCACCCTTTTGGCAGGGAACAGCCCGCCTTGATGTCCACCGTCACTCCCTGGCAGCGCCTGAGACGCAGCGCCGGATCGCTGAAGCTGCGTATCGCGTTGGCGGGCGCGCTGCTGATTGGCGCCAGCGTCACGGTCACGGTCTGGTGGGTGCTGCAGGAGGTCGGCCGACACACCGAGCAGATCGCGCTCGAAGCCCACGAGCGTTATGTCGAGCGTATCGCGCGCACGACGAGCGGGCAGCTGGTGCGGATGCAGCTCGCGCTGCGCGCTGCGGCGCAGGTGCTGCCGGCGGCCCAGGCGCGCGACGGCGACGCGATGGCGGCCTTCCTGAACGGCGAGCCGATGCTCACCGCAATTTTCAGCAGCAGCTTCGTCACCGACGCCGACGGCCGCATGATGGCCCTGGCCGACGAAGACGGCGTGCGCCAGCCCGGGATCGATGTCGCGGACCGCGAGTACTTCAAGCGCACGATGGCCCTGCGTCGCGCAACCGTGACCACGGTGGACACGAGCCGCATCAGCGGCGAGCCGATCGTGGTGTTCGCAATCCCGGTGCTCGACGCGCAGGGCCGGATCGCCGCCGTCCTCGGGGCGTCGCTCAAGCTGCGCTCGCAGGGGCTTTTGGGTGTCGTCAGCGACGACGGCGACGGCAGCCCCGCGCTGACGGTGGTGACCGACGCTCGCGGCCGCATCCTCGCCCACCCCGACCCGGCGCAGCTGCTGCGCAACGTCGCCGACGAGCCGCGGCTGGCGGGTGCGGTCGAGCGCTGGGTGGCGCAGGGCCGGCCGGTCGAGCCGGCGGGCGACTCGCTCGATGCGGGCGACCACCTGATCGCGCTGGCCGGTGTGCCGGACGCCGACTGGGTCGTCTTTCGCAGCGTGCCGCAGTCGGCCCTTCTCGGCAGCCTGGAGAAGGGCCGCGCACGCGCTGCCGAGGTCGGCCTGCTGGTCGCGCTGCTGGGCGGCACGACCCTGCTGTGGACCACCGGCATCTTGCTGGCGCCGCTGCGCCGCCTGGAGCAGCGTGCGTTGCGCCTGCGCGATCAGGGTCTGGCCGACGACGAAGGCTGGCCCGATGCCGGCGGCGAGATCGGCCGGCTGTCGGCGGTGTTCCGCAACGTGATGCACGAACGGCGTCGCGGCGACCAGGCGCAGTCCGAGCTGCTCGAGCGCATGCGGGCCATCATGGCCTACGCGCCGGTCGGCATCTGCTTCACGCGCGACAAGCAGTTCGAGCTGGTCAGCACCTGCTTCAACAACCTGCTCGGTTATGGCGATCCCGGGCTCACGGGCCGGTCGCCGCGGGTCATCTACGGCTCGGACGCGTTCTACACCGAGCTCGGCGAACGGGTCGGCCGGACCTTCGACGCCGGCCAGGCTTTCGACGAAGAGATCGAGTTCATGCGCCGCGACGGCAGCCGTTTCTGGGGCCGCCTGCAAGGCACGCCGGTGCGTGCCGGAGACGCCGGCGCCGGCACGATCTGGATCCTGGACGACGTCACCCGCACCCGCCGCCAGCGCGAAGAGCTGTCGTGGAGCTCGAGCCATGACTCGCTGACCGAGCTCATCAACCGCGCCGAGTTCGAGCGCCGCTTGCTGGCGCTGGTGGGCAACCGGCGGCGCTTCCCGGTGAGCGCGTTGTTCATCGACCTGGATCACTTCAAGGTCATCAACGACTCCGCCGGCCACGCCGCGGGCGACCGGGTGCTGGTGGACATCGCGCGCCTGTTCATGGCCCAGGTGCGCGAAGACGACACTGTCGCGCGCCTCGGCGGCGACGAGTTCGCGGTGGTGCTGCAGGGCTGCGAAGGCGACAACGCAGCGCGCGTGGCGGAGAAGATGCGCGTCGCGGTGGAGGCCTACCGGCTGCCGTGGAAGGGCCGCAACCTCGCGCTCGGCGCCAGCTTCGGCGTCGTCGAACTCGACCACACCCTGCCGACGCTGGAGGCCGTGATGGCGGCGGCCGACACCGCCTGCTACGAGGCCAAGCGCGCCGGCCGCAACGCGATCCGCATGCACCGCCCGGCGGTGCTGGCGGCGCAGCCCGAGCTCAGCGACGCCTGAAGCCGCGGGGCGGCCAGCGACACCAGGCCGCCACCACCGCGAGCGCGAACAGGCTGTAGCCGAGCACGAAGACCCAGCCCGGCAGGTCGTAGTAGATCAGCCGCTGCACCCAGTGCTCGATGAAACCGCCCCCGTAGCCCGCGTCGCCGGCACGCTCGCGCAGGGACTGCTCCAGTGTCGTCAGCGGGCAGACGATGCCGACCCAGGCCTCGGCGACGACCACCGCGATCGCCGCCAGGTGGGCGAGGCGCAGCCACACCGCGTTCACCCAGGGCCAGCCGCGCAGGTTGCCGGCAACGATCAACAACAAGCCGCCGATGACGAATACCACGATGGCCAGATGCAGCAGCAGCACCGTGTCCGCCAGCGCGCGCCAGAGCCCCGCTTGCATCAGCCGCGCGCGCGCAGCGCCCTCGACAGCAGCAGCACCGGCACCAGCCCGACGAGCACGATCGCCAACGACGGCAGCGCGGCTTCAGCCAGGCGCTCGTCGCGCGCCAGGTTGTAGGCCACCACCGCCAGCGTGTCGCTGTCGAACGGGCGCAACACCAGCGTCGCCGGCAACTCCTTCATGACGTCGACGAACACCAGCAGCGCCGCCGCCAGCAGCGAGCGCTTGAGCAGCGGCAGGTGCAGTTCGCGCAGCACGCGCGCCCGGCCGGCGCCGAGCATGCGGGCGGTGTCGTCGATGCTGGTCGGCAGGCGCGCATAACCCGCCTCCACCGACTGCAGCGCAACGGCCGAAAATCGCACCAGGTAGGCCGTCAGCAGGCCGAGCACGGTGCCGGTGAAAAGCGCCGTCACCGGCGCCTGCGGCCAGCGGGCCTGCACCGCCCCCATCGGCAGCAGGATGCCGACCGCGATCACCGCGCCCGGCACCGCATAACCGAGCGAGACAGTCCGCGCAGCCAGCGTCAGCAGGCCCCCGCGGCGGCGGCGCAGTGCAGCGCCAAGCGCCAAGGCGAGTGCGGCGGCGAGCGCAGCGGCCCCGGCGGCAAGTTGCAGGCTGGTCCAGCTCCACCGCGCGAAACGAGTCAGCGGCAGGCCGACCTCGCCGTGCACCGCCTCGCCCCAGAGCAGCGCCAGCAGCACGCCGACCGGCAGCACGAAGCCGAGCAGCACCGGCAGCGCGCACAGCAGCACGGCTCCCGCGGCTGCCCGCCCGCGGAGCGGCAGCAGCCGGGCATCGGCAGCATGGGCCGCGCCCAGCCGGCTGGCGGCAAAACGTGCCTTCGCCTGCGCGTGCCGCTCCAGCCACAGCAGCAGCGCCACCACCAGCAGCAGCAGCGACGCCAGCTGCGCCGCCGCGATGCGGTCGCCCATTACCAGCCAGGCCTGGTAGATGCCGGTGGAAAACGTCGTCAGGCCGAAGTAGGCGCCGACGCCATAGTCGGCCAGGGTTTCCATCAGCGCCAGCGCGACACCGGCGGCCAGCGCCGGGCGCGCCAGCGGCAGCGCGATCTCGCGCACCCGCCGCCCGGCGCGGGCGCCGAGCAGGCGGGCGGCCTCCATCAGCTGCACCGCGCGTTCGCCGAGCGCGGCGCGGGTCAGCAGGTAGACATACGGGTACAGGCACAACACGAACAGCACCACCGCGCCGGGCAGGCTGCGCACATCGGGCCAGAGGGCGCCCTCGGCGCCGGTGGCGGCACGGATCGCGCGCTGCAGCGCGCCGCCGTACTGCAGGAAGTCGGTGTAGGCATAAGCCAGCACATAGGCCGGCATGGCCAGCGGCAACAGCAGCGCCCATTCGAAGAAGCGCCGGCCCGGGAACTGGAACAGGCTCACCGCCGCCGCCGTCGCCCCACCGAGCAGCGCCACGCCCAGGCCGACCCCCAGCGCCAGCAGCAGCGACTGTCCCGCGTAACCCGGCAGCACGGTGCTGGCCTGGTGGCGCAGGATGTCGAGCGCCGCGCCGTCGAAGGTGAGCCAGGACGCCAGCACGGCCAGCACCGGCAGCGCGAGCAGCGCGCACAGCACGATCAGCAGCGCACGTGCCATCACGGCGTGGCGCCAGAACCGGTGCGAACTTGAATGCGAACCATTGTTATCCGGTCCGTATCATAGGCGGATGTCTTTCCTCGAACTCCAGCAGGTCGGCGTGTCCTATGCGGGCGCCGACGCGGCCGTCGAGGCGGTGTCGCTGACGCTGGCGGCGGGCCAGATCGGGGTGCTGATCGGCCCCTCCGGCTGCGGCAAGACCTCGCTGTTGCGCGCCGTGGCGGGGCTGGAGCGACCGGCGGCCGGCCGCATCACGATGGCCGGCCGCGTGCTGTCGGGCGATGGCGTCTTCGTCGCCCCCGAGGCACGCCAGATCGGCATGGTGTTCCAGGACTACGCCCTCTTCCCGCACCTGAGCGTGGCGCAGAACATCGGTTTCGGCCTGCGCGGAAGGCCGCACGCCGAGCAGCGGGCGCGCAGCGCCGAGATGCTCGAGCTGGTCGGCCTGGAGGGCGTGGACAGGCGGGCGCCGCACGAGTTGTCCGGCGGCCAGCAGCAGCGGGTCGCCCTGGCGCGCGCACTGGCGCCGGCGCCGCGCCTGTTGCTGCTCGACGAGCCCTTCTCCAGCCTGGACGTGGACCTGCGCGAGCGTCTGGCCCACGACGTGCGCACGATTCTGAAGCGCAGCGGCACGACGGCGCTGTTCGTCACCCACGACCAGCTGGAGGCGTTTGCGCTCGGCGACACCATCGGCGTCATGCAGCGCGGCCGGCTCGAGCAGTGGGACGACGCTTACACCCTGTACCACCGGCCGGCGACACGCTTCGTCGCCGACTTCATCGGCCACGGCGTGTTCGCGCCGGCCCGCATCGTGATGACGCCGAAGGGCCCGCGTGTCAGTACCCCGCTGGGCGAGTTGGCCGACGCCGCCGAATGCCCGCTGCCCGACGCCTACCCCGACGGCGCCTGTGACATCCTGCTGCGCGCCGACGACATCGTGCACGACGACGACGCGGCGGTGAAGGCGCGCATCGAGAGAAAGGCGTTTCGCGGCTCGGAGTTCCTCTACACGCTGCGGCTGGCGAGCGGCGAGCAGGTGATGGCGCATGTGCCCAGCCACCACGACCACCAGGTCGGGGAATGGATCGGCATCCGGGCGGAAGTCGACCACGTCGTGACGTTCGAGCGCGCGTAGAAGCCCCCGGACCGAGGCAACTTTGCCCTTCTTTACGCACTCCAAGCCGGGCCGCCGTCCTACAATTTCGACCCAGCGGCCCCCTTACCCTAATCCTCCGAGCTGCAAGGACTGCCATTCATGGGTTTCAAACTCAAAGTCGCCGGCCTGTTGACGCTGGGCGCCGTGGCCGGTGCGCTGGCCACGATGCAGTTGCAGGCGGTCGCGCGCTCCGGCTCGCTGGCGCCGCTGCCGCTGGAAGAACTGCAGCAGCTCGCCGCGGTGTTCGGCATGGTCAAGAGCGACTACGTCGAGGCGGTCGACGAGAAGAAGCTGATCACCGACGCCATCGGCGGCATGGTCGCCGGTCTCGACCCGCACAGCCAGTACTTCGACAAGAAGAGTTTCAAGGAATTCCGCGAAGGCACGTCTGGGCGCTTCGTCGGCGTCGGCATCGAGATCGGGATGGAAGACGGCCTGGTGAAGGTCGTCTCGCCGATCGAAGGCTCTCCGGCCTTTCGCGCCGGGCTGAAGGCCGGTGACCTGATCACCAAGATCGACGACACCGCGGTCAAGGGCCTGACCATGGACCAGGCCGTCAAGCGCATGCGCGGCGAGCCCAACACCAAGGTCATGCTGACCGTGTTCCGCAAGGCCGAGAGCCGAAGCTTCCCGGTCAGCATCACGCGCGAGGAGATTCGCGTCCAGAGCGTGCGCGCCAAGATCGTCGAGCCCGGTTACGGCTGGCTGCGCGTGGCGCAGTTCCAGGATCGCACGGTCGAAGACTTCGCGAAAAGGCTCGAGGAGATCTACAAGCAGGAGCCCAACCTGAAGGGCTTGGTGCTCGACCTGCGCAACGACCCGGGCGGCCTGCTCGAAGGTGCGATCGCGATTTCCACCGCCTTCCTGCCGGCCAATGCCGTCGTTGTCTCGACCAACGGCCAGCTCGACGAATCGAAGGCCACGTTCAAGGCCTCGCCCGAGTTCTATCTGCGCCGCGGCTCCGGTGGCGACCCGCTGCGGCGACTGCCGGAAGCGGTGAAGAGCGTGCCGCTGGTGGTGCTGGTGAACGAAGGTTCGGCCTCGGCGAGCGAGATCGTCGCCGGTGCGCTGCAAGACCACAAACGCGCCACCATCATGGGCGCGCAAACCTTCGGCAAGGGTTCGGTGCAGACGGTGCGCCCGCTGTCGGCGGACACCGCGCTCAAGATCACCACGGCGCGTTACTACACCCCGAGCGGGCGGCCGATCCAGGCCAAGGGCGTGGTGCCGGACATCTGGCTCGATGAAACCGCCGAAGGCAATGTCTTCGCCGCGCTGCGCATGCGCGAGGCGGATCTCGACAAGCACCTGCAAGGCAACGACGAAAAGAAGGACCCGGTGCGCGAGAAGGCACGCGAAGACGCGCGCAAGAAGCTCGAGGAGCAGATGGCCAAGAGCCGCGAGGTGCCGAAGCCGCTGCCTGAGTTCGGCAGCACGGAGGACTTCCCGCTCGTGCAGGCGCTCAACAAGCTGAAGGGCAAGTCGGTCATCGTGTCCAAGACGATGGTCGAGCGCAAGGCCGAGGCCGACACCGGCAGCAACAACTGACGCCAGCGCTGCATCCGGCAAGGCCCACCGCTGGTGGGCCTTGTGTTTTGTGCTTGACAATCCGCGTCATGAATGACGACCAGCTGCTGCGCTACTCGCGCCACATCCTGCTCGACGAGCTGGGTGTCGAGGGCCAGCAGCATTTCCTCGACGCGCAGGTGCTGGTCATCGGCGCCGGCGGCCTGGGGTCGCCGGTGGCACTCTACCTCGGCACCGCGGGCGTGGGCCGCATCACGCTGGTCGATCACGACAGCGTCGATGTGACGAACCTGCAGCGCCAGATCGCGCACAACCTTTCGCGTGTCGGTCGGCCGAAGGCGCAATCCGCACGCGACACCATTGCCGCCATCAACCCGGATGTTCAGGTGCAGCCGCTGGTCGAGCGTGCCGACGCGAAGCGGCTCGATGGGCTGGTCGCCGAAGCCGACGTCGTGCTCGACTGCTCGGACAACTTCGCCACCCGCCAGGCCGTCAACGCCGCCTGTGTGCAGCACAACAAGCCGCTGGTCGCCGGCGCGGCGATCGGCTTCGACGGCCAGATCTCGGTGTACGACGCGCGCGATCAGGCCTCGCCCTGTTATGCCTGCGTCTTCCCGCCCGAGGCGACCTTCGAGGACGTGCGCTGCGCGACGATGGGCGTGTTCGCGCCGCTGGTCGGCATCATCGGCAGCATGCAGGCGGCCGAGGCGCTGAAGCTGATCGCCGGCGTGGGCAGCTCACTCGCCGGGCGGCTGCAGATGCTCGACGCGCGCACGATGGAATGGACCGAGATCCGCGTCGCGCGCCAGCCGCATTGCGCCGTCTGCGGCGCGCGCTGATCGACGAGCGAAGCGACGAACAAAGGACCGCATGGACGCCAAGCGCAGCGAACTCACCGCCCGCAACTTCCCGACCGCCGAAGAAGACGCCATCGCCGCCGAGCCGCTGGCGCGTTACGCCGGCCCGGAGAGCGCCTACCGGCTCGCATTCACCGACATCGACTTCCTGCTGCGCGAAGAGCTGCGCCCGGTGCGCATGCAGCTCGAGCTGCTCAAGCCCGAGATGATCCAGCAGCAGCACGGCATCGAATCGACGGTCGTCATCTTCGGCTCGGCGCGCATCCTGCCGGCCGACGAGGCGGCGGCGCAACTGGAGGTGGTGCGCAGACACGGCGATGCCGTCGCGGTCAAGCGTGCCGAGACGGCGCTCGCGATGAGCCGCTACTACGAAGAAGCGCGCCGTTTTGCGGCGCTGGTGACGACACGTTCGCGCACGCTGGACACGCCGATCTACGTCGTCACCGGCGGCGGCCCCGGCATCATGGAAGCCGGCAACCGCGGCGCGCACGAGGTCGACGGCAAGAGCATCGGCCTGAACATCGTGCTGCCGCACGAGCAGGCGCCCAACGCCTACATCACGCCCGAGCTGTGTTTCCAGTTCCACTACTTCGCGCTGCGCAAGATGCACTTCCTGATGCGCAGCATCGCGCTGGCGTGTTTCCCGGGCGGTTTCGGCACGCTCGACGAGCTGTTCGAGGTGATGACGCTGCAGCAGACCGGCAAGGTGCGCCAGCGCCCGATCCTGCTCTTCGGGCGCGAGTTCTGGAGCCGGCTGATCAACTTCGACGTGCTGATCGAACGCGGCATGATCGCGGCCGAGGACGTTGCGCTGTTCAGCTTCGTCGAGACCGCCGAAGAAGCCTGGGCGGTACTGGCCGCGTACTACGCCTTCGACGCGCCGGCCACCGAAACCGGCGCCTTCGCGGAGGACACCTGATGACGATGAACCGAGCCTTGAGCCTGATCGGCGCGCCGACCGACATCGGCGCCGGCGCGCGCGGTGCGAGCATGGGGCCGGAGGCGCTGCGTGTGGCCGACATCGGCGCCGCGCTGCATAGCCACGGCCTCGAAGTCATCGACCGCGGCAACCTGGTCGGCCCGGCCAACCCCTGGCAGCCACCGGCCGACGGCTACCGCCATCTCGACCAGGTGGTGCGGTGGAACCAGCTGGTGCACGAGGCCGTGTACGCCGAGTTGCAGCAAGGCCGGCTGCCCATCCTGCTCGGCGGCGACCACTGCCTAGGCATCGGCAGCATCAGCGCCGTCGCGCGCCACTGCCGCGAAGCCGGCAAGAAGCTGCGCGTGTTGTGGCTCGACGCCCACGCCGACTTCAACACCAGCACGCTGACGCCGAGCGGCAACATCCACGGCATGCCGGTCGCGTGCCTGTGCGGCTTCGGCCCGCAGGCCTTGATCGAGATCGGCGGCCAGGTGCCGGCGATCAGCCCGAAGTGGATCCGTCAGATCGGCATCCGCTCGGTCGATGAAGGCGAAAAGCGCCTGGTGCACGAGCAGGACCTGGAAGTCTTCGACATGCGCTACATCGACGAGATGGGCATGCGCCACACGATGGAACTGGCGCTGGCGACGCTGGACGCCAACACCCATCTGCACGTCAGCTTCGACGTCGACTTCCTCGACCCGGCCATCGCCCCCGGCGTCGGCACCACCATCCCCGGCGGGCCGACCTACCGCGAGGCGCAGCTGTGCATGGAGATGATTGCCGACACCGGCCGCCTGGCCTCGCTCGACGTGATGGAGTTGAACCCGGCGCTGGACGTGCGCAACAAGACCGCCGAACTCGCCGTCGACCTCATCGAGTCGCTGTTCGGCAAGAGCACGCTGATGCGCAAGTAGCGGCGCTCGCGCTCCCCCGGCAAGCTTTGACAGGTGGCCGGCTGCCGGTTCCGTCGCTACATTCGGCGGCAGCCTCGGGGGGACGCCATTGACGCAGACTGAACGCCTCTATCGGCTCAAGCGTTGGCTCGACGCCGGGCGCTGCCTGAGTCGACGAGACTTGCTGGACGATCTGGGTGTCTCGCCGGCCACCCTCAAGCGCGACATCGCGCACCTGCGAGACCGCATGAACGCCCCGGTGGTGTTCGACCGCGAGCGGCGCGGCTGGCGCCTCGACGCGGCGGCGCAACTGGCCGGCACGCAGTACGAGCTGCCGGGCCTGTGGCTCAGCGCCGACGAAATCCACGCGCTGCTGACGATGCAGCACCTGCTGGCCCATCTGGACGCCGGCGGCCTGCTGGGGCCGCACATCGCGCCGCTGGCCGACCGCCTGCACAAGATGCTGGGCACCGGCGCGCGCGCCGGTGCCGAGGTGGTGCGCCGCATCCGCGTGCAGACCGTGGGCGCGCGCACGCTGCACCTGCCGCACTTCCAGGCCGTCGGCACGGCACTGCTGCGCCGACAGCGGCTGCACATCGATTACCACGGCCGCGGGCGCGGCGAAACGCGTGAAAGGCAGGTGTCGCCGCAGCGCCTCATCCACTACCGCGACAACTGGTACCTGGACGCCTGGTGCCACCTGCGGCGCGGGCTGCGCAGCTTCGCGGTGGACGCGATGCGCAGCGCGCGTGTGCTGGACAAGGCGGCGATCGACGTCGGCGAACACGAACTCGACGCGGTGCTCGGCGCCGGCTACGGCATCTTCGCCGGCCGCAAGGTGCAGTGGGCCGAACTGCGCTTCAGCCCCGAACGCGCGCGCTGGGTGGCGGCGGAAACCTGGCATCCGAAACAGAACGGGCGCTTCGACGACGATGGCCGCTGGGTGCTGCGCCTGCCCTACGCCGACCCGCGCGAGCTGGTGATGGACATCCTGCGGCATGTGCCGGAGGTGGAGGTGCTGGGGCCGGTGGCGCTGCAGGACGTTGTGGAAGAAAAGTTGCGCGCGGCGTTGGGCAGGGTCACGCCATGAGCCCCGGTCCGGAGATGATGGCGTGATGAACACCTACTGGTGCTATTGGGGCAAGGCCCGGCCGACCGACAGTGCATCGGCCGCCTTTCATCTCTTGCCCTACCACTGTCTGGACGTAGCCGCCGTTGCCGCGACCTACCTTGCCGCTGCGCCGGGGCTGCGCGGTTGGCTTGCCAAGTCGCTCGGTGTCACGTCCGAAGACACCCTGGTGGCATGGGTTTCGTTCTGGCTTTGCCTGCACGACCTGGGCAAGTTCTCCGAGGCATTCCAGGGCCAGCGCGCCGACCTGTTCGAGCGGCTGCGCGGCCGCCCGCCGCGCTTGCCGTACACGGAACGCCACGACACGCTCGGATGGGTGGCCTGGCGCGATCTGCTCGAACAGCCAAGCATCGACGAAGCTTGGCTGGGGCCACAAACCGAAGATTGCCTGCAAGGCATGAATGCCTGGGTGCGCGCAGTAACAGGCCATCACGGACAACCGCCGAAGTCCGACCCGATCCATCTCACCCATCACTTCGACGAAAGCCACGACGGGCCCGCCATCGTTGCATTTGTACGCGACGCCAAAGCGCTGTTGCTGCCAGACAGGCAAGTCTTGCTGGAGACGGCCCTGGGCGCCGACGACTTCTGCGATGCCAGCCAACGGCTGTCGTGGTGGGTCGCGGGCCTTTCCGTACTCGCCGACTGGATCGGATCGAACACCGACTACTTCGCCTATCGCGACCAGCCACCCTACGACGGTGGGCTCGAAGGGTATTGGCACGATGCCAAGCGGGGAGCCGCGGTTGCGCTTGCCGCGACAGGCGTGCTGCCCGCCACGAACCCCACGCAGATGAACCTGGCCGGCCTGTTCCCGGCGATCACTGAAGCGTCGCCGCTGCAGGCGTGGGCCGGCGACCTGCCTCTCGTGCCCGAACCCACCCTGGTCATGCTCGAAGACGTGACCGGCGCCGGCAAGACCGAAGCCGCCGTGATGCTTGCGCATCGCATGATCGCTGGCGGCCTGGCCGATGGCTTCTTCATCGGTCTGCCGACCATGGCCACGGCCAACGCCATGTATGGGCGTATCGCCGAGGTATTCCAGCGCCTGTTCGGCGACGATGCCAGCCTCGCGCTGGCACACGGGCAGCGCAACCTGGTTGAAGCCTTCGCCTCGACCGTCTTGCGCTCTGGCCCCATGGAAGACGACAAGACGCAGCACGACGAAACTGCGAGTGCACGTTGCACCGCCTGGCTGGCGGACCACAACAAGCGTGCGCTGATGGCTGCCGCCGGTGTGGGCACCATCGACCAGGCCATGCTTGGCGTGCTGCACAGCAAGCACCAGTCGCTGCGCCTGCTCGGCCTGTTCCGCAAGGTGCTGATCGTCGACGAGGTGCACGCCTGCGACAGCTACATGCAGCGGGTGCTAGAGTCGTTACTGGAGTTCCATGCCTTCGCAGGCGGCAGCGCGATCCTGCTGTCGGCCACCTTGCCGCAGGCCATGAAACAAGCCCTGCTCAAGGCCTACGTGCGAGGACGTGGGCTCGCGCATGGCCATCGGGCGACGCCGCAGCCCGTCCTTGCCTCTCGTGACTTCCCGTTGGCCACCACTTGGCATGCGGCCATGGGTTTGCAGGTGCGCGAACAGCCGCTGGCGTCGCGTCCCCAGGTCTGCCGCAACGTCGGTTTGCGCTACGTCGCCGACCGGCAGAGCGTGGTCGACCTGATCGACCACGCATTGACCCACGGACGTTGCGTCTGCTGGATTCGCAATACCGTGGCCGATGCTCTGGAGGCTTTCGAAGAGGGGCGCCTGCGTCTCGACGCTGACAGGATCACGCTGTTCCATGCCCGTTTCGCACTGGCCGACAGGCTGGCCATCGAGGCGCGCGTCCTCAATCGTTTCGGGAAGGGCAGCCACGCCGCCCAGAGACGTGGGCAGTTGGTCATCGCCACCCAGGTGGTCGAACAAAGCCTCGATGCCGATTGGGATGTGGTCGTCTCCGACCTGGCACCCATCGACCGGCTGATCCAGCGTGCCGGCCGACTGCAACGTCACGCGCGTGACGCGAACGGCAACCGCCTGAATGTCGATGGCGCGGCCGACGGGCGCGGTGAGCCGTGTCTGTGGATCCACGCACCGGCATGGACTGAGACGCCACCGTCCAACTGGTACAGGGCCGTCTTCCCCAAGGCGGCTGCGGTCTATCCGAATCACGCCCAACTCTGGCTCACTGCGCAGGCGCTGCAAAACGCAGTCATGCGCATGCCGCAGGACGCGCGCCCGTGGATCGAATCGGTGTTCGGCGACGTGCCGACCGCGCCAGCGGCGCTGGCCGCCAATGCCGACCGGGCCGAGGGCGACAACCTTGCCGCCCGTTCGCAGGGTGGCGCCAACGTCGTCAAGCTGAACGGCGGTTATGCGCGCGGCGATGTCATCGACTGGTGGAGCGAAGGCAAGACGCCCTCTCGTCTCGGCGAAGCGAGCACCACTGTGGTCTTGGCCCGCTGGCAGGGCGATGTGCTTCGGCCTTGGTTCGCACACGACAACACCGCTGCGGCGTGGACCTACAGCAGCGTGCGCGTGCCCGAGCGTCTGATCGCGTCGCGTTGCGTCGCAAGCTCGGCCGTTCGCGAAGCCGCACTGCTCGATGCACAGGCGCTGATGCCGGGTGCCGGCAAGTGGTCGGTGCTGCTGCCGCTGGAACCCGGCCCCGGTGGGTTGTGGCGGGGGCGCGCCATGACAGGCGAGCGCAAGCACCAGCCCGCCAAGTCTTGCGATTGGACATACTCGTCATCGGGTGGGTTGATGCCTGCGAAAGCCGAAGAACAGGAGGATGGCGAGTGAACCTGATCACTGAACCGTGGATGCCCGTGCGCAAGCGCGACGGCAGTCGCGAATGGGTGAATCCGGCGCAGCTGGCGCAACCGGACATCCTGGCCTTCGACGCCGACCGCGCGGACTTCAATGGCGCGCTCGCCCAATTCGCCATCGGCCTGCTGCAGACCACCACGCCCGTCCAGCGGCACTCCGAATGGCGCGCGTTGCTGAACGAACCGCCGGTCGAACAGACGCTGATGCAGTGGTTCGCCCCGGCGCGTGCTGCATTCGAGTTCGATGGGGACGGGGCCCGGTTCATGCAGGACTTCAGTCTGACCTCCCACGAAGGGACGGCGCCGGAGATTGCTGCGCTGTTGATCGAGACTCCCGGCGAGCAAACGCTGAAGAACAACGCCGACCACTTCGTCAAGCGTGGTTGCGTGACACAGCTTTGTCTCCATTGCGCGGCAACGGCGCTGTTCACGCTGCAGCTGAACGCACCGGCTGGCGGCGCTGGAAACCGAACCGGGCTGCGCGGCGGCGGTCCCTTAACAACCCTGTTGTTGGGCGCCGAGGGTGGCAGCCTGTGGGGGCACCTTTGGCTCAACGTGATCGAGCGCGATCGCTTTCTCGCAGACGACTCATCGGAGCACGCAGAACCGCATCTGACATTCCCTTGGCTGGTCGCGATGTCAGCGATCCAGAAGGACGGTGGCGAAACGTCCCCTGTTCAAACCCATCCGGCACATGTCTTCTGGGCGATGCCACGGCGAATCCGCATCGAGGCGAACGGCGCGCCGGCCGGCGAGTGCGACATTTGCGGTCGCAGTTCGAGCGCAACGGTCAAGAGCTACCGGGCGCGCAACTACGGGTTCAACTACAAGGGCCCGTGGAACCACCCGCTGTCGCCCTACTATGCCGCGGACGAGGACTGGTTGCCCTTGCATCCACAGCCCGGCGGCCTGGGCTACCGGCACTGGCTGGCGTGGCTGATCGGTCAGACGAGCGAGCGCAAGAAGCAGCGTCGTGCGCGAGTAGTCGAACACTTCCTGACGTACCGAACTCGAACTGCGCCAGGTGCTCTGCGCTTATGGACCTTCGGCTTCGACATGGACAACATGAAGGCACGCTGCTGGTACGAATCAACGCTCCCGGCCTACGGGCTCGCGGACTGTGATGCCAGCGGGCAAAGAAAGGTCGAAGCCGGGGTCAGCCCCTGGCTGCAGGGGGCCGAAATGGTGGCAAGCCTGTTGCGCGGTGCGGTCAAAGATGCTTGGTTCAAGGAAGCCCCCTCCAAGGCCGACTACAGCGCAATCGATGCTGCATTTTGGAGCGGGACCGAAGCACAGTTCTATCGCCAGCTTCGCGAGCTGATCGATATCGTTGCCAACGGCGGGGAGTTCAACGCCAGCGCCGTCAACACCGCCTGGCTGCGCCACCTGCAGCGCGTCGCAGTTCAGTTGTTCGATCACGAGTTCGTCGGTACCGGACCGCTCGAGCAGCAGCAGCCGCGCCGCATTGCCGAGGCCTACCAGCAGCTGCAACGCAGTGTGCACGGGCCGAAACTGCGCGAGGCGCTCGGCCTGTTGGCAGGCCAGGCCTCTGCTGCCCCATCCAAGGCGAAACGCGCCGCAAAGGCGAAGGAAGCGAAGCCATGAGATTGAGCAACGAACATGGTCCCGGCCGCGTGCTGCACGCATGGTGGTACGAGGTCACCCAGCAACGCGACAAGGGTTCGGCGCGCGCGGCGCGCGCCATCCTTCGCCGCGCACACGACATCACCGCCGTGACGCTGACGCAGCCGTACCAGCATTTGTTCCAGCGCATGCGCGATGCCGGCTGGGACGACCGATTCGTGCGCGGCAACGACGCGCTGGCGGCGGTGGCTGGGCTGTTGGTGCATGTCGAAACCGACGCGGGCCAGAACGGACTCGCAGTTTCGATGAGCCAATGCCCTGCCGGTTCGACCAAGCCCTACGTCAGCGAGGCCCGATTCAAGCGGCTGCTCGAAGCCCCGGACATCGACACCCTGTTTGCAGGGCTGCGCCGCGCGCTGCCCTTGTTGAACTCGGGCGCACCGGTGCTCGGCCTGGCCGACGACCTGCTGTCGTGGGCGCGGCCCGAGCAACGCGACGAAGTCAAGAAACGCTGGGCCTACAGCTACGCCTGGCCCAAAGTCACCACCGCCTGACCCCAGTCTTCACGGAGAACCCGAAATGCGCCGCTTTCTGCAACTGCACATCCTGACCAACTATCCGCCGGCCAACCTGAACCGCGACGACACCGGCAGGCCCAAGACCGCATTGATGGGCGACGCGCAGAGGCTGCGCGTGTCATCGCAGAGCCTGAAGCGGGCCTGGCGCACCTCAAGCGTCTTCAGGGACCAGCTCCCCGACGCTGACCAGTTGATTGGCGATCGAACGAAGCGGATTGGATTGGAATGGATCTACAAGCTGATGATCCAGAAAGGCGTCGATGATCAGACAGCCAGAGCCTGGACCAAAGACATCCAGCGAACCTACGGCGAGCCTGAGTCATCGGACGCCGAGCCCGATGCCGAGTTGTTGAACGGTCAGTTGGTTCATGTGTCGCCCTTCGAACGCGACCGGTTGAAGCACTTTGTCGATGCGCTGGCAGCTTACCTGCTGGAGGGCAAACAGGACGACGCGGTGATCGCGGTCGAGAAGGCGATTCAGAAGCGAGACAAAGCGAGTGACAAGAAGAAAGCGAACGCCGCTCTCGTGAAGGAGCTTGCCAGCCATCTCCTGGTCCAGGAGAGCACCGCGGTGGATATCGCCTTGTTCGGTCGCATGCTGGCCGCTGTTCCCGCGTACAACTTCGAAGCAGCCGTCCAGGTTGCACACGCCGTCACCGTGCACAAGGCCGCCGTCGAGGACGACTACTTCAGCGCCGTCGATGACCTGAACCGCGAGGACAAAGGCGCCGGCCATATCGGCGAGCGCGGCTTCGGCGCGGGACTGTTCTACCAGTACATCTGCGTCAACCGCGAACTGCTGGCCAAGAACCTCGGCGGCGACAACCCGGCATTGGTCGGCCGCGCCATCGCAGCATTGCTGCACGCCGTCACCAAGGTATCGCCCACCGGCATGCAGAACAGCCACGGCTCGCGCGCTTTCGCCAGCTACGTGCTGGGAGAGAAGGGCGACCAGCAGCCGCGCTCGCTGGTGCAGGCCTTCCTGAAGCCGGTCAAGCCGCGAGACGACGACGGCGACATGATGGAACTGGCGGTGGCCTCGATCGAGCGGCGTTGCATGAACTTCGACAAGGTCTATGGCGCCTGCGCAGACCAACGCCAGCGCATGGATGCGGACAATCCCGAGCGCGGCGATGCCGTCAAGGCGGATGACAAGCTCGGCCCGACCGGCAGCCTCGACGATCTGGTGGCCTTCGCGCAAGCCGTCTGACGGCCATGGAGTACCTCGTCTTACAGTTGCAGGCGCCGCTGGCGGCCTGGGGCGAGCCCGCCGTGGGCGAGTACCGCGGCAGCGCCAACCATCCGGCTGAATCGACCTTGCTCGGGCTACTGGCCGCGTCGCTGGGGGTGGAGCGCGACGATGAAGATGCGATACAGGCGCTACGCGCGGGTTACCTGTTTGCAGTGGGCGTGCAGTCCAACGGGACGCTGCTGCGCGACTACCACACGGCGCAAGTGCCGGGCCGCAGTACGTTGAAAGGGCGACCGCATGCCACCCGCGCCGACGAACTCGCAGTGCCTCGGCATGAGCTGAACACCATCCTGTCGACCCGCGACTATCGGCAGGACGCGGCCTGCCTTGTGGCCGTGCAGGCGCGTGCCCAAGCACCACATGAGCTGACCGACCTGGTTGCTGCTTTGCGCGCACCGCGCTTCGTGCTCTATCTCGGCCGCAAGGCCTGCCCGCCCGCGGCGCCGCTGTGCCCCCAAGTGGTGACCGGCGATTCGGTGCTGAGCGCCTTCACCGCGTACCGGGCTTTGCTGCAGGCACTCATCGCGCCGCACGCGGATCGCTGGGGCCGTCCGGCCGTCGAGCCCCCGCAGGTCGTGCACAGGCTGAGTTGGAGCGACGGCATCGAAGCCGGTGTGCCGGTGCAACTCAGTGCGCCGCGCAAGGACCGGATCATCCGGCGCAGCCGCTGGCAGTTTGGCGACAGGCTAGAACACAGCGCGGTGCTGGCCGAGGAGGCATGACCATGCACTTCAGCCTTATCCAGCCGCTGCCGATGCACGAGCGAGAAGCCGCCTACGAGCGCACACGCGGCGCGTACGAAGACCATCGATGGCTGTGGGAGCGATTCTTCCCTGCACCACGAGGCACGCCGCGCGACTTCTTGTTTCGCCGGCTGGACGCTGGCGCTGCGGCGCGCTTCCACGTGGTTTCGGCGAGGCCACCGCGAGTGGACGTGGCCGGCTGGCAGGTCAACACCAAGTCCTACGACCCCCGACTTGCCGCGGGTGAGCGCCTACAGTTCGAACTGCGCGCCAACCCCGTCATCAGCCGCCCTGGCGACACGCTATTGAACGCCGACGGTTCGCCGGCGCATAGGACCACAGGCAAACGGGTTGGTGCGGCCAGGCACAAGGTCGTTCGCCACGATGTCGTGATGGATGCAAAGAAGCACCTGCTCGCCGAGCGCGGGCTCAGCCAATGGCAGGATTGGCAGGGGCCCGACAAGCCGCTGCTGTACCAACTGGCGCAACAGGCCTGCGGCCGGTGGTTGGCCGAGCAGGGGCTCAGGCGGGGATTCGAAGTCGACGAGGCCGCGCTCCATGTCGACGGCTACACGCAGCACCGCGGCAAGAACGACAAGCTGCGCTTCAGCAGCGTGGACTTCGCCGGGGAACTGACCGTCGTTGATCCGGCCAAATTCCGTATGTCGTTGACCCAGGGAATTGGCCACGCCAAAGCCTTCGGTTGCGGCTTGTTGCTGGTGCGCCGCCGCGGTTAAGCTCGATCGCACGCCCCCGCCGAAAGCCTGCCATGCACACCCTCACCGCCGAAGAACTCGAAGCGCAACCGCAGCGCCTGCTCGATGACGCGCGCAAAGGCCAGGCTGACGTCGTGACCGTCGATGGCGAGCCTGCGATGCTGACCTTGCCGCTCGGCCCGGCCGGCGGCGACAGCACCGAACGCTTGAACCTCGCCATCTCGTTGTACGAGCGTGACCTGGTCAGTCTGGGTCTTGCGGCCAAGGTAGCCGGGCTGCCCTACACCCGCATGATCGACGAGCTCGGCCAGCGCCAGATTCCCGTCGTGCGCTACAGCGTCGAAGACCTGGACCGGGAACTGGCCTATGTCCGAAGCCTTGCTGGTAGCCGATAGCGGTCCGCTGATCGCGCTTGCCCGGCTTGGCCTGCTTTCGCTGCCGGCGCGTCTCTTTCGCGAAGCGCTGGTCACCGCGACCGTCTGGGACGAGGTGTCGCGCGGGCCATATGCCGCGGAGTTGCAGGCCCTGGATGCAGCCGTGCAGGCCGGGCAACTGCGGGTGGTCAGCGATCCCACCGACGTCCCGCTGCCGGTGACGGCCGCGGGGCTCGACCCTGGTGAACGCCTGGCCATCGCGCTGGCGCTGAAGGAGGGCGCTGTCGTCTTGGTGGACGAGAAGCGCGGCCGCGCAGTCGCAGCACGGCTGGGGCTGCATGTATTGGGCACACTCGGCTTGCTGGTGCGCGCACGCGACGCGGGCATCGTGGAGAAGGTCCGCCCGCTGGCCGAGGCGTTGCTGCGAGGCGGCTACCACCTGGCCCGGCCGCTGGTCGAACACACCCTGGCGGCCATCGGCGAGTAGCCTCCCCGTGCCCAACGGCCTGCTGCCCCCGCTGAAACCGCTGCCCATCAAGGAGCGGCTGTCGGTGGTCTTCATCGAGCGCGGCGAGATCGACGTGCTCGACGGCGCCTTCGTGGTGGTGGACGTGACCGGCATCCGCACGCACATACCTGTGGGCGGCGTGGCCTGCATCATGCTGGAGCCGGGCACACGCGTGTCGCACCGCGCCGCGGCGCTGGCCGCGCGCGTGGGCACGCTGCTGGTGTGGGTGGGCGAGGCGGGTGTGCGGCTGTATTCGGCTGGCCAGCCCGGGGGCGCACGTGCCGACCGGCTGCTGTACCAGGCGCGCCTGGCTCTCGACGAAGACCTGCGCCTGAAGGTGGTGCGCAAGATGTACGCCCTGCGCTTTGGCGAGGAGCCGCCCTCGCGCCGCAGTGTGGACCAGTTGCGGGGCATCGAGGGTGCGCGTGTACGCCGCACCTACCAGCTGCTGGCGCAGCAGTTCGGCGTCAAGTGGAGCGGCCGCGATTACGACGCCGACAGCTGGGACAAGGCTGACGTGGCCAACCGCTGCCTGTCGGCAGCCACGTCCTGCCTGTACGGCGTGGCCGAGGCGGCGGTGCTGGCCGCGGGCTATGCGCCGGCGGTGGGCTTCATCCACACCGGCAAGCCGCTGTCCTTCGTCTACGACGTGGCCGACATCTACAAGTTCGAGACGGTGGTGCCCGTGGCCTTCAAGGTGGCGGCGGCCAACCCCGGCAATGCCGAGCGCGCGGTGCGGCTGGGCTGCCGCGACGTCTTCAGGCAGAGCAAGCTGCTCGACCGCATCATTCCGGACATCGAGATCATCCTCGCCGCGGGGGAGATCAAGCCGCCCGAGGCCCCCGCCGACGCGGTGGGCCCGGCGCTGCCCAACCCCGAGAGCCTGGGCGATGCTGGTCATCGTGCTTGAGAACGCGCCGCCGCGGTTGCGCGGGCGGATGGCCGTATGGCTGCTCGAAGTGCGCGCCGGTGTCTACGTGGGCAGCTACTCGCGGCGGGTGCGCGAGCACATCTGGTCGCAGGTGGAAGAAGGCATCGAGGACGGCAACGCGGTGATGGTGTGGCGCAGCACGGCCGAAGCCGGCTACGAATTCTGTACGCTGGGTACCAACCGGCGCATGCCTGCCGATTTCGACGGCGTGCAACTGGTCAGCTTCCATCCGGAAGTGGTGGACAGAGCTCCTTAACAATCGAGTCGAAATGGCGCCGAAGCGGTGGTGGAATCTGCCGGTGCCAAAACATCGTTGGAAATCAACGAGATGGAGGAAGTGTGTTCCCCACGTGCGTGGGGATGAACCAGACGGCTTGGAAGTAGCCGCGCCGCCCGTCGATGTGTTCCCCACGTGCGTGGGGATGAACCGGGCTGGCCTGCGGTGGCATGTTCGGCTACGAGGTGTTCCCCACGTGCGTGGGGATGAACCGCCGACGCGCGCTCTCGGCGCGATGAGTGGATCGTGTTCCCCACGTGCGTGGGGATGAACCGGCTGAATGGGCCACGCGCACCACCACCACCAAGTGTTCCCCACGTGCGTGGGGATGAACCGGGCGAGGTACTCGCCAAGTTGCAACCCGAGGTGTGTTCCCCACGTGCGTGGGGATGAACCGCAACTGGATGCCAGCACCCTTGCAGTGCTTAAGTGTTCCCCACGTGCGTGGGGATGAACCGACCTAACCGTCGTTGAGCAACTGCTGAACGACGTGTTCCCCACGTGCGTGGGGATGAACCGGCCCAGGTGGAACAAGCATCGCTCATGGAGTGGTGTTCCCCACGTGCGTGGGGATGAACCGGTGTTCCAAGCGTCAGCACGACCAACACGAACGTGTTCCCCACGTGCGTGGGGATGAACCGGTGGTGAGCGCCAGCACGTCCACGTCGCCGCTGTGTTCCCCACGTGCGTGGGGATGAACCGATGATCGAGCGGTAGTGATACCAGCCGGCCAGGTGTTCCCCACGTGCGTGGGGATGAACCGGCCGCGACCCCGGTCTACGAGTTCACGCGCAGGTGTTCCCCACGTGCGTGGGGATGAACCGATCTGGGACGCGTTCGAGGCGACGCTGAAGCCGTGTTCCCCACGTGCGTGGGGATGAACCGCGAAGAAGGCCGAGGCGCAGGCGCGCAGCCAGGGTGTTCCCCACGTGCGTGGGGATGAACCGACGTAGCGCTCGCCCTTGACGGTGACGAGGCCGTGTTCCCCACGTGCGTGGGGATGAACCGTCGTCGAGAACCCCTTTGCCGTCACCCGAAGCGTGTTCCCCACGTGCGTGGGGATGAACCGTCCTCGAGCTTCGTGACCAGCGACAGCTTGCTGTGTTCCCCACGTGCGTGGGGATGAACCGGCGGCGACGGGCATCACGGCGCGGATCCCAGGGTGTTCCCCACGTGCGTGGGGATGAACCGAATTCGCCGGCGTTCAGGCCGGGCAGTACGGGGTGTTCCCCACGTGCGTGGGGATGAACCGTCCTTGCGCTGCCAGCCGTAGACTCGAGAAAAGTGTTCCCCACGTGCGTGGGGATGAACCGAACAACGCCTGTACCTTGGGCGGCCTGGTATCGTGTTCCCCACGTGCGTGGGGATGAACCGATCGACGCCTGCGTCCGCGTGCCGATCACCGCGTGTTCCCCACGTGCGTGGGGATGAACCGAGCTCCTGCGGCAGCGACGCCTGCAGATCTTCGTGTTCCCCACGTGCGTGGGGATGAACCGAAGTGCCACCTGCACCTGTGCACGTTCCCCTTGTGTTCCCCACGTGCGTGGGGATGAACCGGCGGAGGCGACGTGCGGCCATCCTGTTTCCACGTGTTCCCCACGTGCGTGGGATTGAACCGACCGAGCAGGTGAAGCTGCTTGGCCAGATAGCGTGTTCCCCACGTGCGTGGGGATGAACCGCCCCCTCCCCGTCGGCGGCTTTGTCGATTTCCGTGTTCCCCACGTGCGTGGGGATGAACCGCAACCCAAATCGGCTGCACCGCTCGACGACATGTGTTCCCCACGTGCGTGGGGATGAACCGGTCGATCTCGGTCTGCGTCAGGTCGCGGTAGCGTGTTCCCCACGTGCGTGGGGATGAACCGATCGAGAACGTGTCGCTCGAGGCCTTCGAGCGGTGTTCCCCACGTGCGTGGGGATGAACCGGTGCATCGCGTGTCGATGCGGCCCGAGCAGACGTGTTCCCCACGTGCGTGGGGATGAACCGGCGGAATACGCGCAGCTGACCGCCGAGGGCTTGTGTTCCCCACGTGCGTGGGGATGAACCTGGCAGCTGGTCATCCGGCGATGCACGCGACTTCGTGTTCCCCACGTGCGTGGGGATGAACCGCAGCAGATCGAGGAGGACACGGTGCTTCGTGAGTGTTCCCCACGTGCGTGGGGATGAACCGTAGGCGACCATGTTCGCGCCGTCGGCCGTCAGGTGTTCCCCACGTGCGTGGGGATGAACCGCTCGACGCCATCATCGCCGGCCTCGGCGTGCGGTGTTCCCCACGTGCGTGGGGATGAACCGGGCCGCCGCACACGGGCCCGTGCCGGCCGGCCGTGTTCCCCACGTGCGTGGGGATGAACCGATCGACGTGCAGATGATGCCCGAGCTGACCTGGTGTTCCCCACGTGCGTGGGGATGAACCGACCGAGCAGCTGCGCGCGCGCATGAGCGAGTTGTGTTCCCCACGTGCGTGGGGATGAACCGAAGGACGAGAACTCCGAGTTCGCGTTCGACAAGTGTTCCCCACGTGCGTGGGGATGAACCGAACTTGTCGCGGCACGTCAACGCCTCGAAGGGGGTGTTCCCCACGTGCGTGGGGATGAACCGGAACCGCTGTCGGCGAGCATCAAGCTCAACGAGTGTTCCCCACGTGCGTGGGGATGAACCGGACAACAGTACCGCCACCAGCGCGACGTATCACGTGTTCCCCACGTGCGTGGGGATGAACCGGACGAGTGGCTCGCGCGCATCGTCTGCTTCGCGTGTTCCCCACGTGCGTGGGGATGAACCGCCGACCGCCGCCGGCAATACACCGCCGAGGCGGTGTTCCCCACGTGCGTGGGGATGAACCGGCATCCTTGGCGCCAGCCAGTGCCGCACGGCGGTGTTCCCCACGTGCGTGGGGATGAACCGACCATCGGTGTGGATGGGTTCGGCTTGGGCCTGTGTTCCCCACGTGCGTGGGGATGAACCGTCGTCGACGGTGGCGCTATAGCCAGCGAACGCGTGTTCCCCACGTGCGTGGGGATGAACCGGCATCCGGTCGGATGCAAAGAGCATGGGCGCCGTGTTCCCCACGTGCGTGGGGATGAACCGGATCACGCGGCCGCAGTGGCCCATGCGCTCTAGTGTTCCCCACGTGCGTGGGGATGAACCGCACCCATGGTGCATCCGACCGGCGCGGTTCGAGTGTTCCCCACGTGCGTGGGGATGAACCGCGCAATGTCGACCTGTCCATCGACCCGCGATCGTGTTCCCCACGTGCGTGGGGATGAACCGCCCGGTGGTGCCACTGCCGCCGAATGGGTCGAGTGTTCCCCACGTGCGTGGGGATGAACCGTGCGACAGCACGGCGAGGATTTCGCTCGCGTCGTGTTCCCCACGTGCGTGGGGATGAACCGCACTTCGCCGGGTCGCTGCTGTCGGTGCTCGAGTGTTCCCCACGTGCGTGGGGATGAACCGCAGGGCGAGGCGCCATCGGTTCCTCGCCCGGCGTGTTCCCCACGTGCGTGGGGATGAACCGCCGAGCCGCGACGCCGCGCAGGTCGTCAGCGTGTGTTCCCCACGTGCGTGGGGATGAACCGGCTATCGAGGCATGGACCTGCCGGCGCTTTCCGTGTTCCCCACGTGCGTGGGGATGAACCGGGCATCTTGGAGCCGAGGCTCAGTGGCGCGCGGTGTTCCCCACGTGCGTGGGGATGAACCGGACTACGCCCGGGCGCGCGCGGTGCGCGTCGAGTGTTCCCCACGTGCGTGGGGATGAACCGGACGCGGCCCCGGTGCACACGTTTGTCGTGCCGTGTTCCCCACGTGCGTGGGGATGAACCGCCTAGGCGGCGTCCGGTAACCCTCAGGGTCCGGTGTTCCCCACGTGCGTGGGGATGAACCGCACTCGGGCGGGATCTCGATGTGAAAGCCCTTCGTGTTCCCCACGTGCGTGGGGATGAACCGTAGTAGGTGCCCGACCAGGTCAGCGCGGCCCCGTGTTCCCCACGTGCGTGGGGATGAACCGAACAGACGAGCTTTCTCGTCGTCCTCGTCATCGTGTTCCCCACGTGCGTGGGGATGAACCGGCGCAGTACCAGTTCGCCCGCGGCGGCAGCGAGTGTTCCCCACGTGCGTGGGGATGAACCGTCTCACGTTTCCCTCTCCCGCCTTGTCGCCATGTGTTCCCCACGTGCGTGGGGATGAACCGGACATGGTGTTGCTCCAGGTTTGAAATTGAGGGTGTTCCCCACGTGCGTGGGGATGAACCGCCGCAGGCCAGCAACGACAAAGGTATGCACTGGTGTTCCCCACGTGCGTGGGGATGAACCGTACGTAACCAGCGATCCGATCAAAAGCACTGCTGTGTTCCCCACGTGCGTGGGGATGAACCGGTTTGGGTGCTTGTGTTCTGCATCCTCGCTGTGTGTTCCCCACGTGCGTGGGGATGAACCGGAAACGGCGATGCACTCTAGCTTGATTCAGATGTGTTCCCCACGTGCGTGGGGATGAACCGACCGACGTGTTCACGCAGCAGATTGCGTACGAGTGTTCCCCACGTGCGTGGGGATGAACCGGGCATGGAGGAACTCCGCTGGGTGATCGACACGTGTTCCCCACGTGCGTGGGGATGAACCGCACCACAGCTCCATGGCTGCCGGCGGCATCGAGTGTTCCCCACGTGCGTGGGGATGAACCGCGACTGCGCCAAGCGCGACGTGCAGGTCGTCTGTGTTCCCCACGTGCGTGGGGATGAACCGTGCTTGGCGCGCTTCGCGTAGGCGCTGTCGCGGTGTTCCCCACGTGCGTGGGGATGAACCGTGCGCCAGCGGCGCCCTCTCCTTGGCGTCGCGGTGTTCCCCACGTGCGTGGGGATGAACCGGGCGCGTCGATCATGGTGCAGATCACGCAGGAGTGTGTTCCCCACGTGCGTGGGGATGAACCGTCCCGCTGAATTGCAACCACCGTCGCATCGCTGTGTTCCCCACGTGCGTGGGGATGAACCGGCGATCGACTGCGGGCGCACGCACGACGCGGTAGTGTTCCCCACGTGCGTGGGGATGAACCGACCAACGTGAGCTTCGAGGGCCAGGGCAAGCCGTGTTCCCCACGTGCGTGGGGATGAACCGCGGCAGCGCAGGCTGCCGAGGAAGCGGAGGTGGTGTTCCCCACGTGCGTGGGGATGAACCGAGCGAAGCCGACCTGCTGCGCCTGAAGGCGGCGTGTTCCCCACGTGCGTGGGGATGAACCGACTGCTAGGGACGGCCCGTGGCTCACGTGCAGGTGTTCCCCACGTGCGTGGGGATGAACCGGACATCGTTGTTGTCCCGATCGTTTTCGTGTTCCCCACGTGCGTGGGGATGAACCGGCGTCTTCAGCGTCGTCGTCCCACCCGTTGTAGTGTTCCCCACGTGCGTGGGGATGAACCGGAAAACGCGATATGAGCGCGCCGCGCACCCTCGTGTTCCCCACGTGCGTGGGGATGAACCCGGAGGGGCACGCGCCGTCACGTCGCTGGCCAGCGTGTTCCCCCCGTGCGTGGGGATGAACCGTATCCGGATGGGGTGCCCGGGGTGTGGGAGGCGTGTTCCCCACGTGCGTGGGGATGAACCGCTTGCGCACCGACTTCGCTGTATCGCTCAACTGCGCGTTCCGCTGAAGAGCACGGCGCTGTGTTCCCCACGCACGTGGGGATGAACCGCACCGCTTCTTGCGGTGCGAATTCATTGACCGGTTCCCCACACCCGTGGGGATGAACCGCTCGCGGCTGAGTTGTTCCAACGCGCGCGATCGTGTTCCCTATGCACGTGGGGATGAACCAGAAGTTGGGGCTCGTCGGCAAGGCGACGTGTTGGAGTTCGAGCCTGCGACGCCCGCCCCGCCTCTACTTCTTCTTCGCCTTCGCCTTCTGCTGCGACGCCGAGACGATGAAGGTCACCTTCATCATCACCTGGTACTCGACGATCTGGCCGTTTTTGATGACGGCCTGCTGATCCTTGATCCAGACGCCGCTGACCTGATCGACCGAGTTGTTGACGCGGTCGATGCCTTCAAGGATGGCAGCCTCGAAGCTGTCGGGGCTGCGGGCTGAAATTTCGATGACCTTGGCGACGGACATGGCGCGCTCTCCTGAGCCGTGGATGGAGCACCCAGCCTAGCCCAATGCCCGCGCGATGCAAGCCGTGCGCAGCGCGCAGCCCTGTCGGCGCACGCCTACTTCGGCAGCGCGGCGGCGTTCAGATCGCAGGGCCCGTGCCGGCGCCGGAACTCGGCCGGCAGCAGCGCAGCGGCGTCGGCATGCACGCCGCGCTTGAGCGCCGCCGCCATACGCTCCTGCGCGACATAGGGCCCGCGGTCGTAGCGGTAGCGCGCGCTCCAGGCGTGGCCGTCGCGCACCAGCCTGTCGCCGAGGTCGAACTCGCCGTCGCGCAGCGCGCGCGCAACCAGCCGGCCGTGGTTGTCGCGCGCCTTGACGTGCAGCACGACCTGGCGGCCGAGCGCCATCTTCGTCATCGCCGCGGCAGCTTCCGGCCCGCCGCTCTGACAACGCTCCGGCGCGTCGATGCCCTCCAGACGCACCACCAGCGGCGCGGCGTCGGCGTCGGCGGTCATCACCCACAGCGTGTCGCCATCGACGATGCGGGTGACGGTGCCGGCCGGGTCGGGCGGCGCAGGCTGTTTGGGCGCCGCCGCAACGGCCGTGGCCGCACCGAGCAGCAGGCTCGCCGCCCGTATCAAGGTTCTGTTCATGCCGCGATTGTCGCGAGGCGCCGTGCCGGGGGCTGCCCAGTTGTTCACGCCTTCCGGCGCCGCCGCGGCGATGTTGCGGGCCGCGCCAGTTCGGCCTCCGCTTCGCCGACGATGCGCTGCAGCCGGTCGGCCAGCTTCTCGGTGCTGAGTTCTTCACGAAAGCGCTCGACCATCAGCGGCAGCGCAAACGGGCTCGGCACACGCAGCTCGACGAGCGCGACGTCCAGCCGCTGCATGCGCTCGAGCGTACTGCGCAGCCGGCGCAACTCCAGCTCCTGCGCCAGCACCTCGGCCTCGGCCTGGCCGAGCAGCAGGTTGTGCGCGTCGTACTTTCGAAAGACCTCGTAGAACAGTGAACTCGACGCCTGCAATTGCTTCAGGCTCTTCGGTGCGCCGGGGTAGCCGCTGAACACCAGCCCGGCGACCCGCGCAATCTCGCGAAAGCGCCGCTGCGCCAGCTCACCGGCGTTCAGGCTCGCCAACACGTCGTGCAGCAACCGGTCGGTGGCAAAGAGCGAGCGGTCGAGCAGCGGCGCCGGGTCCACCGGCAGCGCGCTCAGCAACTCGAGCCCGTACTCGTTGACCGACATCGACCAGGTGTTGGGCGCCCGCTGCGCCAGCCGCCAGGCGAACAACTGCGCCAGCCCGATGTGCACGTTGCGGCCGGCAAACGGGTAGAGGTAGAGGTGGTGCCCTTCGCGCGAGAGCCAGGTCTCGACGAGCAGCTTGCCCGGCCGCGGCAGCTGCGACAGCTTGGCCTGGGTTTGCAGCATCGGCCTCGCGGCCGCGAGTTCGGGCTCGAAGAAGTCGCCCTGCGACGCGCCGTGCAGCAACTCGAGCAGCGTGTCGGCCAGCTCGCCCGACAGCGGCAGCTTCGAGCCCGACCAGGCCGGCACGATGCCTCGCGCCTTGGGCGCCTTGCGCACGTAGGCCACCAGATCGCGCGTGCGCACGTACTCCAGCACGCGGCCAGCAAAGACGAAGCAGTCGCCGGCCTTCAGGCGCGCGATGAAACCTTCTTCGATCGTGCCCAGCGTGCCGCCGGACAGCCACTTCACTTGCATCGCCGCGTCGCTGACGATGGTGCCGACCTGCAGCCGATGGCGGTGCGCGATGCCGCGTTCGGTGACGCGGTAGACACCCTCCACCTTCTGCACGCGGTGGTACTCGGGGTAGGCCCCCAGGCTCGCGCCGCCGCGTTCGACGAAGGCCAGCGCCCAGTCGAACTCGGCGCGTGTGAGGTGGGCGTAGGCGGGGGCGGCACACACTTCGTCGTAGAGCGCTTCGGCCTCGAAGCCGCCACCGAGGGCCACCGTCACCAGGTGCTGCACCAGCACATCGAGCGGCTTGCCCGGCGACACCCGTGGCTCGATGCGCCCGGCCGCGGCGGCGCGGCGTGCGGCGGCGGCTTCGAGCAGCTCCATCGTGTGCGTCGGCACCACCGTCGCGCGGCTCACGCGCCCCGGCGCATGGCCGGAACGGCCGGCGCGTTGCAACAGCCGCGCAACGCCTTTCGGCGAGCCGATCTGCAGCACCCGCTCGACCGGCAGGAAGTCCACGCCGAGGTCCAGGCTCGACGTCGCCACCACCGCCTTCAGCCGGCCGTCCTTCAAGCCCGCCTCGACCCAGGCACGCACGGCCTTGTCGAGCGAGCCGTGGTGCAGCGCGACGATGCCGGCCCAGTCCGGCCGCTCGCGCAGCAGCAGCTGGTACCAGATCTCCGCCTGCGAGCGCACGTTGGTGAAGACGATGGTGGTGGACGCACTGTCGATCTCGCGCACCACCGGCTCGAGCATCTGCGCGCCCAGGTGGCCCGCCCAGGAGAAACGCCCGGGGTCGCTCGGCAGCAGCGTGTCGAGCACCAACGCCTTGTCGATGCGTCCGCGCACCAGGCGGCTCTTCGCGCCGGCGACCAGCGTGGCCAGCGCCTCGTCCAGGTTGCCGAGCGTGGCCGACAGGCCCCAGACGATCAGGCTGGGGTTCCAGCGCCGCAAGCGCGCAAGCGCGAGTTGCACCTGCACGCCGCGTTTGTTGGCGATCAGCTCGTGCCATTCATCGACGACGACCGTGTGCACACCGCGCAACTCGGCTTCGGCGTTGTCGCGTGTCAGCATCAGCGACAGCGACTCGGGTGTCGTCACCAGCGCCTGCGGCCAGCGCTTCTGCTGGCGCGCACGCTCGGCAGCGGGGGTGTCTCCAGTGCGCTGGCCCACGTGCCAGCCCGGCGTCACGTCCATCAACGGCAGCTGCAGCGCGCGGCTGGTGTCGCTCGCCAGCGCGCGCATCGGCGTGATCCACAACACCTGCAAACCCGGCGCCTTCTGGGCGCGCGCGAGGGCCCCGAACCACACCGCGTAGGTCTTGCCGGCGCCGGTGGTGGCATGCAGCAGGCCGCTTTCGCCGGCCGCCATCGCCGCCCAGACCTCGCGCTGGAAGGCGAACGGCTTCCAGCCACGCGCCGCAAACCAGGCCGCTCTCGTTTTAGGGGTGGGCATCGAGAACCACTGTAGCCGCGCCACACTCGCGCTCGAGATGTCGGACGACGAACTCAACCCGACGCAGTGGGCCGGCGCGATCGCGCTCTTCGTGCTGCTGACGGTGCCGATCGCGGTGGCGCTCGCCGTCTGGTGCAAGCGGCGTTATGGGCTCGCGGTGACCCGCCTGCAACGTGGCGCAGCCGCGGCGGCGCCACCGGCGCTGCGTGTCGTCGCCGCGCCGACGCAGGTACCGCTGCACCTGGAACTGCGCGACGCCGGCGCCGACACGCTGCCCGAGACGCTGCGCGCCGGCATGCGGCTGCGACGGCGTGTGCTGGCGGCGCAGTTCGTGCTGGCAACCGCCTACTGGTGGACGCTGCTGATCGCGCTGCTGGTCGCCTTGTTCCATCTCTGGCAGGTGACGGGCGGCAAGACCGACGACGAGGGCCCCGTCAACCCCTGGGGCCACCTGGTGTTGTGGCCGCTGCTGCTGCTGCCGCCCGTGCTCGGCTGGGCCTTCCAGGCCGGCCTGCGTGAAAGCCGCATCTGGGCCGCCTTCGGGCTCGCGCTGGCGGCGATGTTGGCCGGGCTGGTGGCGCTCGACTCGGGTTGGGTCGGGTCGCTCGCCGTCATCGGCGCCGGTGGGCTGATCGCGTTCATGCTCACCGCCTTCATGCGCCCGGCGGTGCGCGGCGCCGGGCCGCCCCTGGTGCTGGCGATCCTCACCAGCCTGTTGGTGCTGTTCGTGCTCGTCGCGATCATCGCGACACTCGACGACGGTGCCGACGAGCCGCTGACCACCCTCGACTGGGCGCTCGGCCTGGGCGCGATGTTGCTGATGCTGGCGGTCGGCGCCGCGGTCGCGTGGTGGCTGCTGACGCGCATGGCGCGCCGCTACGCCGCCAAACGCTTCAGCGAGCTGCAACTCGCGCACGATGCCTACTGGTCGCTCGTCACCGCGTTTGCGCTCGGCTTCGTGCTGATGCTGTCGTTCGAGGGCCGCACCCAGCGCTCGATGGAATGGGTGGCGCTCGCGCTGGGGCTGGTCTGGGTGGTCTGGCGGCTCGCGCTCAAGCTGGCCCTGCGCTGGGCGACACGGCGCGCCGTGACGCACGGCCCGGCGCTGCTGCTGCTGCGCGTGTTCAAGCCGTCGCAGCGCAGCGAAGGGTTTGCCGACCGGCTGCTGGCCCGTTGGCGTTTTGTCGGCCCGGTGTGGCTGATCGCCGGCCCCGACCTGGCCGGCGCGTTCATGGAGCCGGACGAGTTCTTCGCCTGGCTGCGGCGCCGCCTGCACGAGCGTTTTGTCGCCGACCCGGCGCAGATCGACGAGCGCATCGCCGCCCTCGACAACCGGCGCGACCCGGACGGGCGCTTTCGCACCAGCGAACTCTTCTGCGCCGACTCGACCTGGCGCGACGTCGTGCTGGCCCTGATCGGACGCGCCGATGTCGTGCTGCTCGACCTGCGCGAGTTCACGCCGCAGCGCGCCGGCACCCACTTCGAGCTGGTGCAGCTGCTGCGCCGTGCGCCGCTGGCCAAAGTGCTGGTGCTGGTGGACACCCGCGACGACCTCGCGCCGCTGCAGGCCGCGATCCACCAGGCCTGGGCCGAAGCACAGCGGCCACTGGCGGCCGAAGACCCGGCGCCGTCGCTGGCGCTGCTGCGCATCGGCGCCGGCAGCGACGGCGAGTTGCGTGGCCTGGCACAGGCGGCGGCGCGGGCCGCCGCACTTAGCCCGCGCTGACGATCCAGCCTTCGAGCGCGTCGATGCCTGGCGGCAGCCCCCAGTTCGGCCGTGTGCTGGCCCAGGCCGCTTGCAGCAGGCACAACACGGCGTCCAGCCGGTCGGCCGTCGGGTCGGCGATCAGTTCGGCGCGTTGCGCGTCGTCCAGCAGCAGCCGCAAGCCCAGGCGCGAGCGGCCGGCTTCGAGCGCGGCGACCAGCTCCCGGCGCGCCCGCTCGCGCTCGGCCGTCTGCCGGCGCCGCTCGTCGCTCTTGTAAGACCGCCGGCCGATCAGCTCGCGCGCCAGCAGGCCGGGGTAGGCCTCGACCGCGACGCGTTGCGCGTCGCCGGCCTGCAAGCCGGCCAGGGTGACGCCAGCGGCCAGCAGCCGCGGGACGCCGGCGTGCAGCATCCACGCCACGGGCGGATTGACCCACTTCATGGATGGGCTGGAGCCGGCCGGCCCGTCGCAGGCGCGGTGCGCGAACTTCGCACCCGCCGGTCGGGCGGCGCAGAAGGCGGCGAATGTGCTGCGGATCTGCGCCCGGCTCAAGCCCGCGTAGTGGCGCATCAACGCGGCCCAGTCGAGCGGCCAGCCGAGTGACTGCACCAGTTCGCGCGGCAGGCCGAAGGGCAGATCGAACGCGCCGAGCCAGGGGCCGGGTCGGCGCAGCCAGGTTTCGAAGGCGGGCCAGTCGGCCAGCAGCTCGATGCCCTGCAACTGCACGGCCGCGCCGGCCTGGCGGCCGGCGGCTGCGGTGATCGGCTTCGCGCGCCGCGGCGCGCTCGTGAAGTCGACGCCGAAGAGCTGTCGTTCAGCCCGCGGCGTGATGGCGCAGCAGCTCGATCTCGCGCAACTCGTCGCGCGGGAAACCGCGCCGGTTGCCCCGCGAATCGACCAACAGCCCGTCGAGCACCGCCCGGCGGCGCACCGGCTCAGGCCACTGCTGGGCGATCAGGTTGACGACGCGCGGAAAACTCTCGCACAGGCTGCGCGGCCGCAGGTCGTGCGGCAGCGACATCAGCCAGTCGAGCGCAACGCCGGTCAGCGCGCGGTCGCTCGCCACGGGCTTGCGCCGCTGCGCCTCCCAACCGCCGTGTTTCATGGCCTGCGCTTCGAGCACCCCTTCGGGCAACTCGTCCATCACGCTGCGCGCGGTCAGGAAGTCGGTGATCTCGAAGTCGATCGAGCCCGGATCCTTGGGGGGGTTGGCAGGGTTGGTGGCCATGGGTCGAGGTTGTAGCGCAGGTGTGATTCTGGAACAAGTCGATACGCGCGCCATGGCGACTACCCCATGTTCCGGGGTGCAGTTCACGCCCTGGAGCCTGGGCGGCAGAGAGCGCAGCCCGCGTCGGGGCGAGTCGCGGCGCCAGGCTAGGCGCCGGAGAGGCCGTGTGGTCGATCCACACAACGAGCCGGCAACGACGCATGGCGCCGCGAATCGCCCCGGCCCTTCGGGTTGGGTCTGCAAGGTGGCGCATGCGTTGTTGCAAAGCCTCGCCGGGGCCCGACCCCGGCTTCGTTTTGCGCCTAGCCTGCGCCACCTTGCAGGCCCAACGCGGGCGGCGCTCTCTACCGCCCCGGCTCCCAGGCCAGGGCAGCCACGCCGGCGGCGATGCAGGCGGCGCCGGCCAGCCGCGCCGCGCGGTCCCTCTCGCCGAGCAGGCGCCCGCCGAGCAGCGCCGCGAACAACATCGACACCTCGCGCGCCGGCGCCACGTGCGACAGCGGCGCCATCGTCATCGCGTACAGCACCAGCACGTAAGCCAGAGGGCTGGCGAGCGCCAGCACGAGAGCGTACTTCCACTGCGCGCGCCAGGCGGCGGCGAAACCGGCGCGGTCGCGCAAGACGCTGGGCAGCATGAACGGGATGCGCGCCAGGTTGCCGAAATAGTCGACGAGGATCGGCGAGATCGCCAGCAGCTTGACCGCGACGCCGTCGATCACCGTGTAACCGGCGATCAGCACCCCGGTCGCCGCGCCCCAGAACACGCCGGCACGCACCCGCGCGCGTTGCGCCGGGTCGTTCGCGCGCGACCACAAGCCGGGGCCGCCGGCGATCAGGAAGACCCCGAGCGCCACCGTGACCACGCCCGCCAGGCCCATCCAGCCGAGTCGCTCGTCGAGCAGCAGCACGGCCGCAAAGACGGTGACCAGCGGCCCGGTGCCGCGCGCGACCGGGTACACCACCGTCAGGTCCGACTCGCGGTAGCCCTTGAGCAGGACGTTGAAGTAGACCAGGTGGGTGACGGCGCTGGCAACGATGAACGCCCATTCGGTGAGCCCCCAGCGTGGCACCGTGTCCCAGGCGGCCCAGAGCCCGACGGGCGCCCAGATGAGCGCGATCAGCAGCGCGCCCATGAGCACGAAACGGTGGTCGCCGCCGGCCTTCTTGGCGGCGATGTTCCACACCGCATGCAGCAGCGCGGCAATCAACACCAGGGCGAGCGCGAGCGGCGGCATGCGCCGGCATTGTCCACGCGGCAACCAGCGCTACAGTCGCGCGCATGACAGCAGCCAACCCGGTCCTCGTCGAAGCCTGGCGCGGCGACACGGTCGAGTCGGTGCACCGCGGTGCGCTGGCGGTGGTGGACGCCGGCGGCGCGCTGGTGGCGTCGCTGGGCGACGTCGAGCGGCCGATCTTCCCGCGCTCGGCGGTCAAGCTGCTGCAGGCGTTGCCGCTGGTGGCGTCGGGCGCGGCCGACCGTTGCGGCTTGAGCGACGCCGAACTGGCGCTCGCCTGCGCCTCGCACGGCGGCGAGGCGCTGCACACCCAAACCGCGGCCGCAATGCTCGGCAAGGCCGGGCTCGATGCGCAGGTGCTCGAATGTGGCTGCCACTGGCCTTACAACGAGGCCGCTGCGCGCGCCCTCGCCGCCGCCGGCCAGGCGCCGAGCGCGCTGCACAACAACTGCTCGGGCAAACACGCCGGCTTCGCCTGCCTGGGCACGCAGATGGCGGGCGCCGACACCCGCGGCTGGCTGCGCGGCTACGTGCAGCCCGAGCATGCGCTGATGCGCGAGGTGACGGCGGCGGTCGCGCGGGCGACCGGTGTCGATCTGGCCCGCATGCCGGCCGGCACCGACGGCTGCTCGATCCCGACCCATGCCCAGCCCCTGCGCGCGCTGGCACTCGGTTATGCCCGTGTCGGCACCGGCATCGGCTTGCGCGCCGACCACGCCCGCGCCGCGGTGCGGCTGCGCTGCGCCGTCGCCGCCGAGCCGCTGCATGCCGCCGGCACGGGCCGCTTCGACAGCCGCATCGGCGCGCACTTTCGCGAGCGGGTGTACTGCAAGGTCGGCGCCGAGGGGGTGTATTGCGCCGCGCTGCCCGAGCGCGGGTTCGGCATCGCGATCAAGATGGACGACGGCAACACCGCGCGCGCGGTCGAGGTGGTGATGGCGGCGACGATCGAGGCGTTGCTGCCGCTCGCCGATGCCGACGCGGCCCTGTTGCGCAGCTTAAGCGACGCGCGCATCACCAACTGGAACGGCCTCGTCGTCGGCCGCCTCGCCGCGACACCGCTGCTGCGCGAGGGGTTGCGCGCCTGAGGTCACCGCCTGTGTACACAGGCTGACCTTGTTGCAACTGCTGACGGCTTCCGTCCTACAGCCCCATGGCCTGCGCCCCGACGGTGGGCGCGCGGTCCAGGCGTTACCTTTGCATTCAGCCGGCCAAGCTTTTCCGGCTTTGACCCCGATCAACTTTCCAGGAGCAGTACCCATGAAGAAATCACTCACCACCGGCGCCGTCGCCGCCGCCCTCGTCGCCACCATTGGCCTGGCTTATGCCCAGACCAGCGGCAGCGACTCGTCCACCCCGTCGACCACGTCGGGCCCGGATCGCACGCAGATTCAGGAAACCACGCCGCCGTCGAGCACGATGACGACACCGTCGACGCAAACCGCGCCGGCCGACAGCTCGACCACCACGACCACGACGCAGCCGATGTCGCCCAGCACGACGACGATCACGCCCGAGCCGAGTAGCACGACGACGGTGACGCCGCCCGCCGCTACCGACGCGCCGGCGAACAACTCGACGATGTTGGACGAGCCGGCGCCGCGCGCCGACCGCAACTGATGATTGGCTGAGCCCAGCCCGTCGCCCCCGGTGTGACAACGCGCCGGGGGCTTCTGCATTTTGAACACAAGATGTTCGGACTCGACGACGAACAACTCGAAGGCATCAAGCGCGGCCTGCTGATCGGTGCCGCGGTCTTGACGCTGGCGGTGCCGCCGGCGCTGCGCCATGGCGCGCCCGCGCCTTTGCCGCAGACCTCGGTGCAGACCCCGACGCCGGCTGCGGCCATCGCCCCCCGCGCGCCCGACTTCGCTGACCATCCCAACCCGTCCGACGACGCGCGCGCGCTGGCGGCCGGCGTGCTGCGCAGTGCCGATCACGGCGCGCGGCCGTTTGCCATCATCGACAAACGTGACGCCCGGCTCTACATCTTCGCCGCCGACGGGCGGCTGGCCGGCACCACGCCGATCCTGCTCGGTTACGCCTCGGGCGACGACACCGTGCCCGGCATCGGCGAGCGTCCGATCGAGCAGGTGCGGCCGCACGAGCGCACGACGCCGGCCGGCCGCTTCGTTGCCGATCGCGGCCGCAACACGCTGGGCGACAACGTGGTCTGGATCGACTACCACGCCGCGGTGTCGATGCACCCGGTGCGCCTGACCGAACCGCGCGAGCGTCGACAGCAACGGCTCGACTCGCCCACGCCGAGCGACAACCGCATCAGCTACGGCTGTATCAATATCCCGCCGGCCTTCTTTGCCGACGTGGTGTGGCCGCATTTCTCGATCCCGGGCAACGTGATCTACGTGCTGCCCGAGGTCAAGACCGTCACGGACGTCTTCAAACACCTCCTGACGGCCTAGCTGTTACACCTGCACCGCCCGGACGCGGGATTTTTGCGCGCCCATACTCGGTAACAACCACCGACCTTTGGCACCTTTCGCTTACGCTTCCTGCATTGCACCGGGCGCAACCCGGTATTTGGCGAGCAGTTGGGGAGCCGGAGCGCGATGGCACGGAGCAGCAGTTGGCGGGTGATGGTGGCGGTGTTGGCGATCTCGGCGGGCAGCGGGCCTGCCACCGCCGCCGAAGCGGCCGCTGCGCCGCACGACAGCCGCGAGTCCTCTTTGGAGGTGGTCGCCGAGCAGGCGTCGCGCGATGCGCGGCTGGTCATGCACTGGGTACGCCACGCCGCCGATGCCCAGGGGCAGCCTTTTGCAGTGGTGGACAAGAAAGCGGCGCAGATCTACGTCTTCGACCGCAACGGCCGGCTGGCGGGCAGCGCGCCCGCGCTCATCGGCCAGGCGTTCGGCGACAGCACCGCGCCGGGTGTCGGCGACATGCCGCCGGCAACGATCCCGGTCGCGCTGCGCACCACGCCGGCAGGCCGCTTCGCGTCGCAACCCGGACACAACCTGAAGGGCGAGGCGCTGGTCTGGGTGGACTACGCCGCGGCGGTGGCGATCCATCGCTTGCGCCCGGCCGCGCCCGCCGAACGCCGGCCGCAGCGGCTGGCGTCGCCGAGCCCGGAGGACAACCGCATCTCGCTCGGCTGCGTGGTGGTCGACGAACTCTTCTACGACGCGGTGGTGGCGCCGACCCTCGGGCGCGAACGCGGGGTCGTCTACGTGCTGCCGGAGCAGACGGACGTGCCACGCTGGCTGGCGGCTTACGCGCAGGCGCTGTAGCGCCGCTGAACTAAGCGTCGCGCGTCGAGTGCAGCGCGACGCGGTTGCCCTCGCTGTCGCGGATCAGCGCGCGGCAACCGTGCGGGCCGATCGGGTGCACGTCCTGAAGGACTGCGCCACCCAGCCCGGCGACCTTCATCACCGCGTCGCGGATGCGGCCATCGACGTTCAGGTACAGCAGCAGACCCTGAGTTTCACTCACCTCGCCCGGCTGCACCACCAGGCAGCCGCCGTTGCCCTGGTCATGGGCCAGAACCGCGAAGCGGAAGTTGTCGAACTGCTCCTGCTGCACCGCGATGCCCAGCACGCCGGCGTAGAACGCACTCGCACGTCCGAGGTCCGCCACCGGGATGTCGAACCAGACCGCGCGGTTGTGCAGGCTGTTGTAGTCGCTCATGATGTTCGCCCCATATCCAACAGGACGCCACTGTGCCGCAGTCGGTGGCGCGATGGTGCGAGCGAGCGAGCGCGCGGCCGCTCACGCCAACGCCGCCGCCCTCACTTCCATGCGCACCGCCTCGGTCAGCTCGGCCTTCAGTTCCGCGAAGGCGGGCGTCGTTTTTACCGAGTAGTGCCGCGGGTGCGCAAGCGGCACCGCGCGGGCGAGCTTGATGCGGCCGGGGCGTGCGCTCATCACGGCGACGCGGCTGCCCATGAAGACCGCTTCGTCGATGTCGTGGGTGACGAACAGCACCGTCGTGCGCTCGGCTTCCCAGATGCCGAGCAGCAGCTCCTGCATCAGCTCGCGTGTCTGGTGGTCGAGCGCGCCGAAGGGTTCGTCCATCAGCAGCATGCGCGGCTGGTTGGCGAGCGCGCGCGCGATCGCGGTGCGCTGCTGCATGCCCCCGGAGAGCTGCTTCGGGTAGTGATTCTCGAAGCCCTTCAGGCCAACCTTGGCGAGATAGCCTTGCGCCGCGTCGAGCTGCTCGGCTCGCGCCAGACCGCGCTCGCGCAAGCCGAAGCAGACGTTGTCGAGCACGCTCAGCCAGGGGAACAGGGTGTAGCTCTGGAACACCATGCCGCGGTCGGCGCCGGGCGCGTCGATGCGCCGGCCGTCCAGACGCACTTCGCCGGCGGTCGGTGTATCCAGCCCGGCAACGATACGCAGCAGCGTGCTCTTGCCGCAGCCTGAAGGACCCAGGATGGTGATGAAGTCGTTCTCGGCCACGTCGAGGTCGGTGGCCTGCAAGGCGAGCGTCTGGCCGAAGCGGCGCTCGACGCCGCGGATGGTGAGGATGGTCATAGGCATCTTGCTGGTGCGCAGATCAGGCCGGCGGGGCGCTCTGCGCCGCTCATGTCCCCCGGACGCGGCTGCGCCGCGCCCTCCTCCTTGACTTCGCCGCGCAGAGCGCCCCACCTGCCTGATCCGGACGGTTCGACTGCGGCCCGCGCGCAGCTTCGGGAGCCAACCGTCATCGCCCCAACTGCGCCCATGGGAACAGCCTGCGATTGAGCCACTTGAATGCGAAGTCGCTCACCAGCCCAATGAGGCCGATGACGATGATGCCGAAGATGATCTGGTCGGTCGCCAGCAGCGCCTGGCTGTCGGTGATCATGTGGCCGATGCCCGAGGACGCGCCGATCAGCTCGGCGACGATGACATAGGTCCAGGCCCAGCCGAGCACCATGCGCAGCGTCTCGGCGATCTCGGGCGCGGCACCCGGGATCAGCACACGCCGGATCAGGGACGGGTCGCTGACGCCAAGCGTGTAAGCCGCCTCGACCAGGTCACGCCGCGTGTTGCCGACCGTCACCGCGATCATCAGCACGAGCTGGAAGAAGCTGCCGATGAAGATCACCGCCAGCTTCTGCGCCTCACCGATGCCGGCCCACAGGATCAGCAGCGGAATGAACGCGCTCGCCGGCAGGTAACGTGCGAACGACACGAAGGGCTCGAAGAAGGCCTCGACCGGTTTGTAGGCGCCCATCGCCACGCCGAGCGGCAGCGCGAGCGCGGCGGCGATGACGAAGCCGCCGACGACGCGCCAGATCGTCATGCCGATGTCGTGCATGAAGCCCAGCTCGGTGATCAGCACCCAGCCCGAGCGCAGCATCTGCAGCGGGTCGGCAAGGAAGATCTTCGGCACCAGGCCGCCGAAGGTGACCGCCGACCACACGGCGACGAAGAGCACGAAGAAGCTCACGCCGAGCGCGGTGCGCGCGCCAGGCGCTACCGGGGTGAGCGGCTTCATGACGAAGCCGCGTGCGGGGGGAGCGGCTTCATCTACTTGAGAAAGCGCGTATCGGCGAGCTTCGTCAGGTCCGGCATCTGGCGGATGATGCCCGCGGCGAGCAGCAGGTCCGCCGCCTCCTTGCTGAAGGCGGCGTGCTCACCGGCGAAGAACTTCGCGTTCGCGTCGCGGTCTTGCCAGCGCAGGAACTTCTGGCTCGCCTCGAAGGACTCGCCGCTTTGCTTGACGTCCGCGCCCATGATCTCGAAGCTCTTCTTCGGGTCGGACTTGATCATCGCCACGGCATCGAAGTAGGCGTCGGCGAGGCCCTTGGCGGCTTTCGGATTTTCGGCCAGGAACTTCGGGGTGCAGCCGAAGGTGTCCATCACCATCGGGTAGTCGAGCGTGGTGGCGATGATCTTGCCGGCTTCAGGCTTGGCGCGCACCGCGGACAGATAGGGCTCGTAGGTCATCGCGGCGTCGAGGTTGGCGGTGCCGGCGATCATCGCGTTGGCCGCCGCCTGCGGCTCGAGGTTGACGATGTTCACGTCCTTCAGCGTGAGGCCGTTCTTGGCCAGCATCCACGCCAGCGTGAAATAAGGCGCGGTGCCCGGCGCGCTGGCGGCCACGGTCTTGCCTTTCAGGTCCTTGATGCTGGCGATGTTGGGTTTGACCACCATGCCGTCGGCGCCGTAGCTCTTGTCGAGCTGGAAGATCTGCGTCGTGGCGACGCCGTTGGCATTCCAGACGATCCAGGTCTCGACCGTCGTCGCCGCGCACTGGATGTCGCCGGAGGCGATGGCGAGATGGCGGTCCTTCTGCGGGATCTTCTTGATGCTCACGTCCAGGCCGTGTTTCTTGAACAGCCCGGCTTCCTTGGCGAGCGTGAGCGGCGCGAAGCCGGTCCAGCCGGACATGCCGATATTGAGCTTGGTTTCCTGTGCCGCGGCGCTGGCGGCAAAGAGCAGCGTCGTCGCGACGGCGATCAGGGTCTTGGTGGTCATGCAGATGTCTCCTGTGAGTTAAGCCGGAATCCACAGCGCCGGCAGGTCGGGCAAGCTTCGCAGGACACGCGCCAGCGTGCCATCGGTAACGGCACGGGTGGCCCGCTGAATGTCCGGCGCGAGATAGCGGTCTTCGGTCACCGGCGGGCAGTGCGCGCGCAGCAGGCCACAGGCCTGTTCGAGCGGCGGCGAACTGGTCATCGGGCGCAGGAAGTGGATGCCCTGCGCCGCCGCCAGCGCCTCGATGCCGAGGATGTGCGCGACGTTGGTGATCATCGGCTGCAGCCGGCGCGCGGCGAAGGTGGCCATCGACACATGGTCTTCCTGGTTCGCGCTCGTCGGCAACGAGTCGACGCTGGCCGGGTGCGCGAGCGATTTGTTCTCGCTCGCCAGCGACGCCGCGGTCACGTGCGCGATCATGAAGCCGCTGTTCAGGCCCGCATCGTCGGTGAGAAACGGCGGCAGGCGGGAAACGTTGCTGTCGATCAACATCGCGATGCGGCGTTCGGCGATCGCGCCGACCTCGGCGATGGCGCAGGCCATCGCATCCGCCACCAGCGCCACCGGCTCGGCGTGGAAGTTGCCGCCGCTGATGATCGAGCCCCCACGCTCCCCTTGGTCGCTGCCCCCTGAGGGGGCGCGATCGGCCTTGGGGCGGCCCGGCGGCCGATCGAAGGTGTCGCCGACGATCAGCGGGTTGTCGGTCACCGCGTTCGCTTCGCGCAGCAACACCAGCGCCGCATGACGCAGCTGGTCCAGGCAGGCGCCCACCACCTGCGGCTGGCAGCGCAGGCAATACGGGTCCTGCACACGGTCGTCGCCCGCCAGATGCGATTGGCGGATCGCGCTGCCCGCGAGCAGCGCTCGGTAGTACTGCGCGACGTCGATCTGCCCCGGCTGGCCGCGCAGCGCATGGATGCGCGGGTCGAAGGGGCCGTCGCTGCCGCGTGCGGCATCGACCGTCAGCGCGCCGATCACGAGCGCGGCCTCGAGCACCGGCTCGAAGGCGAACAGCGCGTACAGCGCGAGCGCGGTGCTCGTCTGCGTGCCGTTGATCAGGGCCAGCCCTTCCTTGGCCGCGAGCTTGAGCGGTGTGATGCCTGCTTCACGCAGCGCAGCCAGCGCCGGCACCGGCCGGCCCTCGACCAGCATCTCGCCCTCGCCGATGAGCGCCAGCGTCATATGCGACAGCGGCGCCAGGTCGCCTGACGCACCGACCGAGCCCTGGCTCGGCACACAAGGCACGAGGCCGGCGTTGAGCACCGCGAGCAGCGTGTCGATGACCTGCTCGCGCACGCCGGACGCGGCACGCGCCAGGCTGCCAGCCTTGGTCGCGAGCATCAGTCGAACGACCGCAGGCTCGAGCGGTGCGCCGACACCGACCGAATGCGAGCGGATCAGGTTGAGCTGCAACTGGTCGAGCGAGGCCTGGTCGATGCGCTGGTTGGCGAGCTTGCCGAAGCCGGTGTTGACGCCATACACCGCCGCCCCCCCCTGCGCGGCGCGCGCAACGACCTGCGCGCTGGCGCGGATCGACGGTCGCGCTGCCGGATCGATGCTCAACGTGACGCCGCCGGCGTGGATCGCCTGCAATTGGTCGAGCGTGAATGCGCCCGGCGTGACCTGCAACGTGCTCTTCACGCCGTGCCGCCCACCATCGGCAGCTTCAGGCCCTGCTCACGCGCGCATTGCACCGCTTCGTCGTAGCCCGCATCGGCATGCCGCATCACGCCGGTGGCGGGGTCGTTCCACAACACACGCTCGATGCGTTTCGCCGCCGCATCCGTGCCGTCGCAGACGATCACCACGCCGGCGTGCTGCGAGTACCCCATGCCGACGCCGCCGCCGTGGTGCAGGCTGACCCAGGTCGCGCCGCCGGCAGTGTTGAGCAGCGCGTTGAGCAGCGGCCAGTCGCTGACCGCGTCGCTGCCGTCCATCATGCTTTCGGTTTCGCGATTCGGCGATGCAACCGAGCCCGAGTCGAGATGGTCGCGGCCGATCACGATCGGCGCCTTCAGCTCGCCGCTCCTCACCATTTCGTTGAACGCGAGGCCGGCGCGATGCCGTTCGCCGAGCCCGATCCAGCAGATGCGCGCCGGCAGGCCCTGGAAGGCGATGCGCTCACTCGCCATGTCGAGCCAGCGGTGCAGGTGCGCGTCTTCGGGGAACAACTCCTTCATCTTGGCGTCGGTCTTGCGGATGTCCTCCGCGTCGCCACTCAGCGCCACCCAGCGGAACGGCCCCTTGCCGCGGCAGAACAGCGGCCGGATGTAGGCCGGCACGAAACCGGGAAAGTCGAACGCGTTCTTGACGCCGTGGTCGAACGCGACCTGGCGGATGTTGTTGCCGTAATCGACGGTCGGAATGCCGGCTTTCTGGAAGTCGAGCATCGCCTGCACGTGCACGGCGCAGCTCTGCGCCGCCGCGTCGCGCAAAGCCGCGTGCTGGCTCGCATCGGCCTGCGCACTGCGCCAGGCCTCGACGCTCCAGCCGGCCGGCAGGTAGCCGTTGACCAGATCGTGCGCGCTGGTCTGGTCGGTCACCAGATCGGGTTTGACTCCGCGTTTCACCAACTCGGGCAGCACGTCGGCCGCGTTGCCGAGCAGGCCGATCGACACCGCCTTGCCTTGGCTGGTGTACTTGGAGATGCGTGCCAGCGCATCGTCGAGATCGGCCGCCTGCTCGTCGAGGTAGCGCGAGCGCAGGCGGAAGTCGATGCGCGACTGCTGGCACTCGATGTTGAGCGAACACGCACCAGCGAAGGTCGCCGCCAGCGGCTGCGCGCCGCCCATGCCGCCGAGGCCGGCGGTCAGGATCCACTTGCCGCGCAAGTCACCCCGATAGTGCTGGCGGCCGGCCTCGACGAAGGTTTCGTAGGTGCCCTGCACGATGCCCTGGCTGCCGATGTAGATCCATGAGCCGGCAGTCATCTGGCCGTACATCATCAGACCCTTGCGGTCGAGTTCGTGGAAGTGTTCCCAGGTCGACCACTTCGGAACGAGGTTGGAGTTGGCGATCAACACGCGCGGCGCGTCGGCGTGGGTCTTGAACACGCCGACCGGCTTGCCACTCTGCACCAGCAGCGTCTCGTCCTCGTTCAGGTCGCGCAGCGACTGCAGGATCTGCTCGTAGCAGTCCCAGTTGCGCGCCGCCTTGCCGATGCCGCCATAGACGACCAGCGCGTCGGGGTTCTCGGCCACCTCGGGGTCGAGGTTGTTCTGGAGCATGCGGTACGCGGCTTCGATGAGCCAGTTCTTGCAGTGCAGCATGCTGCCGCGCGGGGCGCGCACCGGGTGCGGCTGCTTGAGGGCGTGGATGGCGGACAGGTCGGTCATGGGGGTCGTCTCCGGCAGGTTCGAGGGCAACTCTACTTGTCTAGACAAGTGAATGCAAGTAGGATGAACTCATGGCTTCCACCAACGCCAACGCCGCGCCCTATGCGCGTGTCAAGCACTACCTGAAGCGCGAGCTGGCGCAGGGGCGCTGGGCCCCCGGCGCGCTGATGCCGTCGGAGGCCGAACTGGTGGCCAAGTTCGGCGTCAGCCGCATGACCGCGAATCGCGCCCTCCGCGAACTGCAGACCGAGGGCCTGGTCGAACGCGTGCAGGGCGCCGGGACCTACGCCGCGCAGCTGCACAAGGTGGCGAGCACGCTGACCATCCGCGACCTGCACGAGGAGATCGAGTCGCGAGGTCATGTGCACCACGCCGCGGTGCATGTCGCGCGCGAGGAAAAGGCGAGCGCCGCGCTGGCGCAGCGCCTCGCGCTGCCGACCGGCGCGCGGGTCTTCCACACGCTGATCGTGCACCACGAAAACGGCGTGCCGCTGCAATGCGAGGACCGCTATGTCAACCCGGCCTGCGCGCCGGGTTACCTCGATGTCGACTTCACGCGCATCACGCCGACCCACTACCTGCTCGAAGTCGCGCCGCTGTGGGAGGCGCAGTATTCGATCGAGGCCAGCGGGCCCACCGCGGACGAAGCGCGCCTGCTCGGCATCGCCGGCGACGACGCCTGCCTGGTGATCGTGCGCCGGACGGTGAGCGCCCCTAGGGCTGCCGCTGTGCGTCAGTTCGTCCCCCAAGGGGAGCCGCAGAGCTCGGGAGCGGCCCTTCGCTCTGCGAGCCGCGGCGTGCCGATCACCATCGCACGCCTGGTGCATCCGGGCAGCCGCTATCTGCTGCAAGGGGAGTTTCGGCCATGAGTTGGCGCCTGATCGAGACGATGCAAGTCGCGCCGCAACCCTGGCGCAACGGCCAGGGCCGCACCCGCGAGTTGCTCGCCTGGCCCGACGCCGCCGATTGGCGCGTGCGCGTCAGCGTCGCCGACATCGAGGCCGACGCACCCTTCTCGTCCTTCCCCGGCGTCGAGCGCTGGCTCGTCGTGTTGAAGGGCGCGGGCGTGGCGCTGGACATTGACGGCACGCCGCACCGGCAAACGCGCATCGATCCGCCTTTGTGTTTCGACGGCGCGACGACGGTCCACTGCCGGCTGATCGACGGCCCAACCCAGGATCTGAACTTGATGCTGCGCGGCCTGCGCGGCGGCATGCAGGTCGCCGAGGACGGTGCGCCTTGGCGGCCTGACGGCACAGCCTGCGGCCTGTACACCGCGGTCGCCGGCCGTTGCACGGCCGACGGCGAAACGACCGCGGTGCCGGCCTATGCGCTGCTGTGGTTCGAGTCCGCGCCGCGGTCCTTGAGCTTTCGCGCCGGTGGCCGGCCGGCCGGGGCGATCGGCTGGTGGCTTGAGGTGCAGTCATGAATACGCTGTGGCGCAACGCCCGGCTCGCAACGCTCGCCGGCCGCAGCGGCTGGGGGCTGGTGGACAACGGCGCGCTCGTCAGCGACGGCGAACACATCGCCTGGGTCGGCGCTTTGGATGAGCTCCCGCGCCGCTTGCAAGTAGACGCCGAACACGACCTGGGTGGCGCCCTCGTCACCCCCGGCTTGGTCGATTGCCACACCCACCTGGTTTACGGCGGCCAGCGCGCGGACGAGTTCGAGCAGCGGCTGCAAGGCACGAGCTACGAAGACATCGCGCGCGCCGGTGGCGGCATCCGCTCGACCGTGGCGGCGACACGCGCGGCCGACGACGAGACGCTGTACGCCAGCGCCGCGCAACGCGCGCGCGCCTTGATGGCCGACGGCGTAACGACGCTGGAAGTGAAGTCCGGCTACGGCCTCACGCTCGAACACGAGGCGCGTTGCCTGCGCGCTACGCGCCGGCTCGGCCGCGAGTTGCCGCTGACCGTGCTCACCACCTGCTTGGCCGCGCACGCGTTGCCGCTGGAATACGAGGGCCGCGCCGACGACTACATCGATGCCGTCGTGAGTTGGCTGCCGCAACTGCATGCCGAAGGTTTGATTGATGCCGTCGATGCCTTCTGCGAGCGCATCGGCTTCACGCTCGCGCAGACACGGCGCGTGTTCGATGCCGCGAAGCGCTTGGGCCTGCCGGTCAAGCTGCACGCCGAACAACTCAGCGACATGGGCGGCGCCGCGCTCGCGGCCGAGTACGGCGCGTTGTCCTGCGACCACGTCGAGCACCTGAGCGCCGAAGGCATCGCCGCGATGGCCCGCGCGGGTACGGTCGCGGTGCTGCTGCCCGGCGCCTACTACTTCCTGCGCGAGACGAAGCTGCCGCCGATCCAGGCGCTGCGCGACGCCGGCGTGCCCCTGGCCGTCGCGACCGATCACAACCCCGGCACCTCGCCGGCGCTGTCGCTGACGTTGATGTTGAACATGGCCTGCACGCTGTTCAAGCTGACGCCGGAAGAAGCCCTGCGCGGCGCCACCGTGCACGGCGCACTGGCGCTCGGCCTGCACGATCGCGGCACGCTCGCGGCCGGCCAGCGCGCCGACTTCGCGGTCTGGGCGGTGCATCATCCGAATCAACTGGCCTACGCTTTCGGTCACCGCCCATGCACGCGCGTGGTCGTTGGCGGCGTCGAGAGGCAAGCATGAGCGACTCCCCGTACACCCTGCAGCGCGGCCATACGCCGCTGCTCGTCAGCGTGCCGCATGCAGGGCGCGACATTCCGGGCGAACTGCGCGAGCGCTTCGTGCCGCGCGCGCTGGCGGTCGAAGACACCGACTGGCATCTCGACCGGCTGTACGCCTTTGCGCACGACGAACTCGGCGCCAGCCTGATCGTGCCGCGCGCCAGCCGCTACGTGATCGACCTCAACCGCCCGAGCGACAACGCACCGATGTACCCGGGCGCCAACAACACCGAGCTGTGCCCGACGCGCTTCTTCACCGGCGAGCCGCTGTACCGCGACGGCCAGGCGCCCGGCAACGCCGAGGTGCAGCAGCGCGTGGCGAACTACTGGCGCCCCTACCATGACGCGCTGAGCGGCGAACTCGCCCGGCTGCGCGCCGCGCGCGGCCATGCCGTGCTGTTCGACGGCCACAGCATCAAGAGCCGGCTGCCGTGGCTCTTCGACGGCCAGTTGCCCGACCTCAACCTCGGCAGCGCCGGCGGTGCGAGTTGCGCGCCGTCGCTGCGCGACGCGCTGACCACCGTGCTCGGCAACCAGAGCGACTACACGCAGGTCGTCGATGGCCGTTTCAAGGGCGGCCACATCACGCGCCACTACGGCCGCCCGGCGCATGGCGTGCATGCGGTGCAGCTCGAGATGTGCTGGAACTGCTACCTCGATGAAACCCGCCCCCAAGACTGGGACGCCGGGCGCGCCGCCCAGGTGCACCCGCTGCTCGAAACCTTGCTGCGCACCCTGATCGATTGGCGGCCCGACCGATGAGCCTGTACTGGACCGCGCGTGCCTGGCTGCCCGGCGGCTGGGCCGACCACGTGCTGCTGACCGCCGGCGCCGACGGCCACTGGGCCGAGGTAACGCCCGGCGTCGCGCAGGCGCCCGCGGACGCGACGGTCTTGCAGGGCCCCGCCCTGCCCGGCCTCGTCAACGCGCACAGCCACGCCTTCCAGCGCGCCTTCGCCGGCCTGGCCGAGCGGCGCGACAGCGCGAGCGACACCTTCTGGAGCTGGCGCGACCGCATGTACCAGGTCGCGTTGCGCATCACGCCCGAGCAGCTGCGGGCGGTTGCGGCCCATCTGTACGTCGAGCTGCTGCGCGGCGGCTACACCCAGGTCTGCGACTTCCACTACCTGCAGCACCGCGAAGACGGCTCGCCCTACGACGAGCCGCTGGCGATGTCGTGGGCGCTTGCCGACGCGGCAGTCGACGCCGGCATCGGGCTGACGGTGCTGCCCGTGTTGTACGAACGCGCCGGCTTCGGGCAGTCGACGCTGCGCGACGATCAGCGCCGCTTTGCGACCACGGCCGACAGCGTCTGGGCCTTGCAGCAGGGCATCGCCACGGCGCGGCGCCCGCTCGTCAACGCCGGCGTCGCGATCCATTCGTTGCGCGCTGCGGCGCCGGCGTCGATCACACGCCTGCGCGAGCTGGCCGACGGCTTCGACGGGCCGATCCACATCCACGTCGCCGAGCAGATGCAGGAGGTCGACGACTGCCTCGCCGCGGCCGGCGCCCGTCCGGTGCAGTGGCTGGCGCGCGAAGGTTTTCTCGACTCGCGCTGGCAGCTCGTGCACGCCACGCATGTCACGCCCGACGAGATCGCGAGCGTGGCCGCCAGCGGCGCCGGCGCCGTGCTCTGCCCGAGCACCGAAGCCAACCTCGGCGACGGCCTGACCGACCTGCCGGGCTGGCTGGCGTCAAACACGCCGCTCGCGATCGGCTCCGACAGCCACGTCACACGCGCCTGGCGCGAGGAGCTGCGCCTGCTCGAATACGGCCAGCGCCTCGCGCGCCGCGAACGCAATGTCGCCGCTGCGCCCGATGCCGGCCAACCGTCGACTGCCGCGCGCCTGTTCCAGCGCGTGGCCGACGCCAGCGGCCGTGCGGCCGGCTTCGCGCGCTGGGGCCTCGTGCCCGGCGCGCGCGCCGACCTGCTGGTGGTGGACCTGCAGGACCACGCGCTGCTCGGTGTGCCTAGGGCGCAACTGCTCGATGCGCTCGTCTTTTCCAGCGCCGGGCGGCCATGGCGGGACGTGATGGTCGCGGGGAAGTTCGTGATCGCCAACCATCGCCACGGTGCGGCGGACCGCTGCGCGCAGGCGTTTGCACCGACGATGAGTGCGCTGTGGGGTGCGTAGGAGGATTCTGACCCGCTGACCGCTCGCACGCCGACCCTGCTCCCGCGCCTCCCGCCGCACGATGAGGTGCACGCAGTCAGCAGTATGGGAGTCCGCGATGACAACCGCCCGCAAAAAAGCCCTGGTCGATCTGGAGACGAAGTTCTGGCAGTCCATGGTGGACCAGGACACGGATGCGGCCCTGGCGATGCTCACCGAGCCGGCGCTGATGGTCACCGCGCACGGCGCCATGAAGTTCGACCACGAGGGCTACCGCAAGATGGCCGAGCAGGGATCGATGGTGGTGACTTCGTTCGAGTTGAGCGACATGGACGTGGTGTTCCCGAACGACACGACGGCCGTCCTCACCTACCACGTCAAACAGGCTGTCGCCAAGCGCGGCAACGGCCAGGGCGCGGTCCAGGAGATGAACGACAGCTCGACCTGGGTCCAGGCCGGCAAGCAGTGGAAGTGCGTGGCACACACGGAAACACCGGTTTCGTCCGGCGGATGAGCCCATCCGCGTCAGCATGTCGATTTCCGCCGTGCTCGTTCGTCGTGTCGATACCAAGCCAAAGGAGCAGCCCATGTCCTATATCGACGGTTTCGTGATCGCGGTGCCGACCGCGAACAAGCAGAAGTTCATCGACCACGCCGCCAGGGGCGACCGTGCGTTCATCGATCACGGCGCGACGCGGGTGGTCGAGTGTTGGGGCGCCGACGTGCCCAAGGGCAAGACCACCGACTTCCAAGGCGCCGTCGCGGCCCGGGACGACGAGACGGTGGTGCTTTCGTGGATCGAATGGCCCGACAAGTCGAGCCGCGACGCCGTGATGGGCCGCATGGACGAGATCAGCCGGGGTGACGAGCGCCTGGACCCCGCCAAGAACCCGATGCCGTTCGACGGCAAGCGGCTCATCTACGGCGGCTTCGAGCCCATCGTCGAGCACGGCAAGACCACGAGCGACAGCTACGTGCAAGGCTTCGTCCTGCCCGTGCGCGCGAGCGAGCGCGAGGCCTACCGCAAGATGGCCGAAGAGGCGTGGCTGATGTTCAAGGAATACGGCGCGCTGCGCGTGGTCGAAGCCTGGGAAGACGACGTGCCCGACGGCAAGCTCACCGACTTTCGCCGCGCTGTGAAGGCCGAGCCGGAGGAAAAGATCGCGTTCTCGTTCATGGAGTGGCCATCGCGCAAGGTCTGCGATGAGGCGTCCGACAAGATGAAGCAGGACGACCGCATGAAGCCACCCGAAGGTATGGAGATGCCCTTCGACATGAAGCGGATGATCTACGGTGGGTTCAGCCGGGTCGTGACCCTGGACCGAGCCGCCCCGGCTCAAACCGCTTGAGGAGGATGAAGTGACCGCGAAGAACACGATCTGCCTGTGGTACGACGGCACTGCCGTCGAGGCCGCCCGGTTTTATGCCGAGACCTTTCCGAACAGCGCGGTGGGAGCGATCCAACGCGCGCCGGGGGACTTTCCGTCCGGCAAACAGGGCGATGTGCTGACGGTGGACTTCACGGTCTGCGGCATCCCCTGTCTGGGGCTCAACGGCGGCCCGGCTTTCAAGCACAACGAGGCGTTCTCGTTCCAGATCGCCACCGACGACCAGGCCGAAACCGACCGCTTGTGGAACACGATCGTCGGCAATGGCGGCCAGGAAAGCGCCTGCGGCTGGTGCAAGGACAAGTGGGGCCTGTCGTGGCAGATCACCCCGCGCGCCTTGATCGACGCCATGGCCGACCCCGACCGCGCGGTCGCCAAGCGCGTGTTCGACGCGATGATGACGATGAGAAAGATCGACATCGCCACGATCGAAGCGGCGCGGCGGGGCTAGCTGACCGACTTACGCCAAACACACAGCCCCGACGTTGGTTCAGTGGACTAAGGCAGCTTGAGCAGTCGCTGCAGGTTGCCGCGCGCCACGGCCTCCCGCGCAACAGGGTTCAACTGGCGCAGCAGGTTCTGCACGCTCTCGTGTTTCATCGTGTCGTGGGCGGCCGAGCGGTGCGCCGCGTCGGTGCCGACGATGAAACGCTGCGGCTGCCCTTCGATGAGCGCCAGCCACTCGGGCCACACGGCCTGGCCGTCGCGCAGGATCGTGTAGTCGGGCGAGCGCGAGTGCTGCGGCCAGGTGCGTGCGCTCAACTCGTAGATCAGGTTCGGGTGGCGCGCCAGCAGCCGCGCGGCGTTGAACAGCGGCGTGTAGCCGCCATGAGCCCAGATCACCGGCACATCGCGGTAGCTGGCGAGCAGGCGCTCGAACGCCGTCAGGCGCGTCCACTCGACATGCAGCATCACCGGCACCCGGTGCTTGCGCGCCAGCTCCATCACGCCAGTCATCATCGCGCCCTGCAGATCGAAGTCGGCTTCAGGCAAACCGGGCGACGGGAAGTGCACCGCGGAGATTTCGCCGATGCCGTGAAAGCGCCCGCTTGCGAGCAGCGTGTCCAACTCCGCCAGCAGCGGCGCTGCATCACCCAGCCAGGCGCGCCGATAGGCGGCACGCTCGGGCGACACCGACACGAACGCGATGAAGCGCTCCGGATGGCGGGCCTGCGCATCGGCGATGCGCTCGTTGTCACTCGCGCGGCCCCAGAACACGACCGCACGCTCGACGCCGTGGCTGCGCATCAGCTCCAGCTGCATCGCCTCGTCGTTCAGGTGCACATGGGCGTCGATGAAGGGGATCGGTTCCACCGCGCCGGCAGCGCACGCCCACCACAGGCCCAGCGCAGCGAGCAGCCTCTTCACGAGGCGATCAGACCGAACGGGTGAGGCCACCGTCGACACGCAGGTTCTGGCCTGTGATGTAGCCCGCGCGCGCCGACGCCAGGAAGGCGATCACCTCCGAAACCTCTTCCATGCGGCCATAGCGGCCCATCGGCACCCGCTCGGCGATGCCCGGCTTCTCGGGCAGGCTGTCGATGAAGCCAGGCAGCACGTTGTTCATGCGCACGTTGTGCGCCGCGTACTGGTCGGCGAAGAGTTTGGTGAACGACGCCAGGCCGGCGCGGAACACGGACGAGGTCGGGAACCCGGGGTCGGGCTCGAAGGCGGCGAAGCTCGACACGTTGACGATCGACCCGCCGCCCTGGCGCACCATGATCGGCGCCACCAGCCGCGTCGGGCGAACGACGTTGAGGAAGTAGACATTCATGCCGCGCCGCCAGTCGTCGTCGGTGAGGTCCAGCACCGGCCCGCGCGGCCCGTGGCCGGCCGAGTTGACCAGCACGTCGATGCGGCCCCAGCGCGCCATCGTCGCGTCGACGACGCGCGCCAGATCCTCGTTCGACTGGTTGGAGCCGGTGACGCCCAACCCGCCCAGCTCGGCCGCCAGCGCCTCGCCTTTGCCCGACGACGACAGGATCGCAACCGCATAGCCGTCGCGCGCCAAGGTGAGCGCGGCATGCGCGCCCATGCCGGAGCCGCCGGCGGTGATGAGGGCGACGGGCTGGGGGCTGGCGATCTGCGGCATGGCAAGCGTGTCCTAGTCGGAGGGAGTGTTCTTCGGCGCCGCGCCCGCGGCGGCCGGCGCGCGGTTCTTGCGGTACGAGTTCTTGAGCGCGATCTTGCCGTCTCTGAAGGTGAACAGGTCGCAGCCCTGTACGCAGTCTGGCGTCATGAACGACATGAGCGTATCGACATCATGGCGGTTCCATGCGTCGGCGAAGGCTTGCAGGTCCTCGGTCGTGACTTGGGCAACCATGGGATACCTCCTGTTCAAGCGTCGAACAACGACGGCGGCAACGCGCCTTCGATCTGCAGCAGCCGATGTTTGGCGATCAGCCCGCCGGGCGCCGAGAACCCCCCGGCCTTGCCGTGCGCCGCGAGCACGCGATGGCAGGGCACGACGATCGGGAACGGGTTGCGGCCAAGCGACTGGCCCACGGCTCGGGCTTCGTTGGCGTCGCCGAGCTGCGCGGCGAGTTCACCGTAGGTCGCCGTTGCGCCGGGCGCGATGCGGCGTGCCGCGGCATAGACGCGTGCGTCGAAGTCGCTGCTGCGGCTGAAGTCGAGCGCCAGGTCATCGAGCATCGGCTTCGCGCGGCCGGCAAGCAGGTCGATGATCTGCTGCACGCCGGCCTGCAACTCGGGCGGTAGCGGCGCTTCGATCGCGTCGGGCCAACGGCGCAGCACGGTCGCCGCGGGCAGGCTGCCGTCCGTGCGCGGCAGCCACAGGCCGATGACGCCGTTTTCGCCCCAGGCGATGCCGCAGTCGCCGATGGCGGTGGCAAAGCGTGCGTAGGCGGTCATCAACTGCCTCTCAGCCGTGCGGCGCCTCGTCCTCGATCGGCATCAGCCGCGACGCGCGCAGCCGGTTCGGGTGCAGCGCGCCGGCCGAGTCGAGGATCGGGTAGGCGATCGAGCAGATGTGCGAGTTGATGCGCTTCAGGTCGCTGATCAGGTCCAGGTGCAGGCTGCTCGTCTCGACGCTCTGCGGCGTGTTGTCCTGCAGGCGCGCGATGTGGGTGGCGGCGTACTCGCGTTCGAGGTCGCGGAACTGAGCTTTCTCTTCCAGCAGCCGGCGCGCGTCGCGCACATGGCCGTCGAGGAAGCAACTCATGCCCAGGCGCAGGTTGGCGAGCAGGCGCTCATGCAGGTGCGCGATCTCGGCCATGCCGGCGTCGGACAAGCGGCGGTTCTTGCGGATCTTCTTGTCCTCCACGTCCTGGATCACACGCTCGGTGATGTCGCCGATCTGCTCCATGTTGATGGTGAACGAGACGATGTCCGTCCAGCGTTTGCTCTCGCGTTCGCTCAAGGCTTCGCGCGAAATCTGCGTCAGGTAGAACTTGATCGCGCTGTACAGCGTATCGACGGTGTCGTCCAGTTCGCGCAGCTGGCGCGCGAGGTGCAGGTCGTTGTTCTTGATCACCGGCAGGATGCCGCGCAGCATCGTCTCCACCACGTCGGCCTGATGCAGCGCCTCGCGCGCGGCGCAGGTGATGGCCAGCGACGGCGTGCCGAGCGCGGTGGCGTCGAGGTGGCGCGGGCGCGTGCTGGTCGGCTCGGGCGGTGCCTTCATCCAGCGTTCGAGGGTACGCGCCAGGGGGCCGGTGAAGCCGACAAACAGGATCGCGAGCGCGATGTTGAAGCCGAGGTGGAACAGCACCACCTGCTGCGTGATCAGCGGCACATGGGCCTGCAGCAGCACCTGGGCCGCGTCCAGGAACGGCAGCACGAGCAGGATGCCCGCCACCTTGAACAGCAGGTTGCCGACCGGCAGCCGGCGCGTCGCCACGTCCGCCCGCGCGGTCGACAACACCGCGAGCACGCCGCTGCCGAGGTTGGCACCGAGCACGAGCCCGAACGCGACGCCCACCGGCAGCAACCCCTGTTGCGCGAGCGTCGCCGTCAGCAGCACGATCGCCAGGCTGGAATACGACAGCACGGTGAGCACCGTGCCGACGAGGATGTCCAGCAGCACCTCGTTGGGCAATGCGACGAGCAGCGCGCGCACCGCGGGTGACGCGGTGAGCGGCTTGGTGCTCTCGACGATGAGGCCGAGTGCGAGCGTGATCAGGCCGAGCCCGATCGCGACGCGGCCGATGCGGCCGACGGTCGTCTTCTCGCGCGACACATAGGCCACGACGCCGGCGAAGATCAGCAGCGGCGACAGCCAGGTGAGGTCGAACGAGAACACCACCGTCATCAGCGCGGTGCCGACGTCGGCGCCGAGCATCACGACCAGCGCGGCAGCGGTCGCGACCAGCCCCTTGCCGACAAAGCTGGCGACGATCAGGCAGGTGGCGGTGCTCGACTGCACGAGCGCGGTGACGCCCAGCCCCGCCAGCAGCGCAGCCGGCCGCCGCGCCATGCTGGTGGCGAGCACCTGGCGCAGGTTCTCGCCGAAGACATTCAGGATGCCGGTGCGCACGATCTGGGTGCCCCAGACCAGCAGCGCGATCGCGGCCAGCAGATTCAACAGATGAAGCACCGTTCGATTATGGAACGCTCGAGGACGCGTGGCCGTGCGGATGCCACATGGGATACTGGCCCGCATGAGCGTGCAGCCGCCTGACTGGGCCAGCGAACGTTTGCCGCCGTCGCGCATGCTGTTCGGCCTGCAGGGCCGCATCGGGCGCCGCAGCTGGCGGCTGTGGGGCGTGCTGGCGCTGATCGGCTTCGCGATCTACGCGACCGTGCTGCTTCGTGTGCTCGGGTTCAGCGCACGTCAAACCGACATCGCCGTCAACCTGCTCGTGCTGTGGCCGGCGATCGCGGTTTCGGTCAAACGATGGCACGACCGCGACAAGTCCGGCTGGTGGGTCCTGCTGTCGCTGGTGCCGCTGATCGGCTGGTTGTGGGCCCTGATCGAGAACGGCCTGCTGCGCGGCACGCCAGGCGCAAATCGGTTCGGCCCTCCACAGGACAGCTGAACATCCAGCGGCCGCGGTGGATCCGGCTTCGCCGGGCCACTCGCGGCGCCCCCTCGGGGGAGGCACCGCGGGCGCTTCGGGGGGTCGTCAATACCGGGACATGACGCCCGCCATGCGCAGGTACCAGTGCGCGGCCCAGGCGACGAAACCGCGCCGCAGCACGGCGGACCAGCCGGCAGGCAGCGGCGGCGCGATGACTTCGTGCGACACCGCGAGCGCCTGGTCGAAGGCGGCACCAACCTGGGCCGCGAAACCGGCGTCGCAGACGACGAGGTTCGCCTCCAGGTTGAGCAGCAGCGACAGCGGGTCGATGTTGGAGCTGCCGATCGTGCACCACTCGCCGTCGGTGCGCGCCAGCTTGGCGTGCAGGAAGGCCGGCTGGTACTCGAAGATGCGCACGCCGTAGGCCAGCAGCTCGTCGTAGAGCACGCTCGCCGCCAGGCCGGCGATGCGGTAATCGATCTTGCCCTGCAGCAGCACGCGCACCTGCACACCGCGGCGCGCGGCGTCGCGCAGCGTGCGGCGGAACGTCAGCCCCGGGTAGAAGTAAGGCGACGCGAGGTCGATGTGCGTGCGCGCGGCACGGAAGGCGTCGATGTAGCTGTGTTCGATCGCCCTGCGCTGGCGCAGGTTGTCGCGCACGACGAACGCCGCCCGCACCGGGGCCGGCTCGTGCGTGCGGGGCTCGCCCTCGCCGCGCGGCATGATGCGCATGCGCCGCAACAGCGCGCGCACCCGGGCGATCGGTTCGGCGCTGCGGGCCAGCGCGCGCAACTCCTCGCGCCAGTCGTGGCCGAAGGCTGCGCGGCTCCACATCGCACGCGCCGTCTGCTCCACATGCGCCACCAGCGGGCCGCGCAACTCGACCGCGAAGTCCAGCCGCGGTGCGTCGCCCGAGCCGTGGTGCAGGTCGACGCGGTCGTCGATGATGTTGATACCGCCGACAAACGCGACCTCGCTGTCGACCACGCACAGCTTCTGGTGCAGCCGGCGCATCTGGCCCGGCTGAAACCACGCATACCAACGGTCGAGCGGGCGGAACACGGCCAGCGCGACACGGCTTGCCAGCCAGTGCGCCCGCAGCGTGGGCAACGCCGCGCGCGAGCCGAAGCCGTCCACCACCACCCGCACCTGCACGCCCCGCTCGGCAGCGGCCGCCAGCACGTCGGCCATCGCCAGCGCCGCCGCGTCGTGGTGGAAGATGTAGGTCGCGAGCCAGACCTCGTGTTGTGCGCGCTCGATCGCCGCGCGCATGGCGGGAAAGAGTTCGTCGCCGCCGGTCAGAAGCCGCAGCCGGTTGCCGCCGCTGAGTTGCGCATGGGCCCCGCTCAGCAGCCGCCGCGGATCCGGCTCTGCCGGTCCGCCAGCGGCGCCCCCTGGGGGGAGGCGCCGAAGGCGCTTCGGGGGGAGCGTCATGTCATCTCGAACTCCGCCACCAGCGGCAGGTGGTCGGACATGCGTGCCCAGGCCGCGCCACGCGGCACGAACGTCGAGCGGCAGGCCACCCCGCGTGTGTAGATGCGGTCGAGCGCGAACACCGGCGCCAGCGACGGGAAGGTCATGCGGCGCATCGGCGCATCGTCGGGCGCACGCGCGCGCTTCAGGCCGATGCGGCGCATCGGCGCATCCAGCCGCTCGCCCCAGTCGTTGAAGTCGCCGGCCACCAGCAGCGGCTCCCTGGCCGGCACATGCGCCTCGATGAAGGCGGCCAGCCGCTCGACTTGGCGCACGCGGCTCTGGTGCAGCAGGCCAAAGTGCGCCACCACCGCGTGCACCGTGTCGCCCTGCCATTGCACCGGCACGTGCAGCAGGCCACGCTGCTCGAAGCGGTGGTCGCTCACGTCGTGGTGGCCGGCGTCGCCGATCGGCCAGCGCGACAACAACGCGTTGCCGTGTTCGCCGCCGCGCGTGCGGGCGTTGGTGCGGTAGGCGACGTCGTAACCCTCGGGGGCCAGGAACTCGGCTTGGCCCTGCTGCGGCCAGCCGAACCAGGTGCGCTCGAACTGGCGCGCGTCGCGGTGGTGGAACAGGCGCACCTCCTGCAGGAAGACGATGTCGGCGTCCAGCGCCTCGACGCCCAGGCCCAGGTTGTGGATCTCCAGCCGCTTGGTGCGGCCGAGCCCCCGCACGCCCTTGTGGATGTTGTAGGTGGCCACCCGCAGCATGCCGGCGTCGAGCAGGCTCGATGCGGGCGGCAGCAGCGACGATTGCAGCGGCTTCAGGACCATGGAGGCGATGACGGCAAGAAGAAACGCGGCAGTTGCAGGATGGCCTCGGCATTGCTGGGCGAAAAACAGCGGTCCGCCGCTTCGCGCCAGGGCAGCCAGGCATGCGCAGTATGTTCGCGCGGGTTGAGCCGCACCGGCGTGCCGGCCGGCACACACAGGCCGAAGACGTGTTCTGTGTTGCGTGTCACGCCCGGCGCATAACGGTGGCGCCAGACGGGGTAGATGTCGTATTCGTTGACGAGGTTCCAGTCGTGCAGGGCGGCGAGCGGCACGGCGGTGCTCCCGATCTCGATCGACGTCTCCTCCGCCACCTCGCGCACACAAGTGCTCGCCAGCGGTTCACAGAGCACATCCTTTGATCCGGTGACGGACTGCCAGTAGCCGGGCTTGTCGGCCCGCTCGATCAGCAACACGTCGAGCGCGGGCGTGTGGATCACGACCAGTACCGATTCCGGGATCTTTGGTGGGCGAGGTTCAGACACCGCTGATCACCGCGTCGAGGGCGTCGACGATACGGTGCGCTTGCGCACGCAGCGACACGACCGGCCGGCGCAGGTCACGCGCGAACAGGTTGCCGGCTTCATGGGGTTTCAAGACCAGCGTTTCACCCTGCACGTCGAACTCAGGCGCAAGCCGAGCGGGCAACCCGCGCGCGCCCACCTGGGACCGTGACAGCGGCACGACCAGCCGAGTGGGCAAGCTGTCGAGCAGGTCGCTCTGCAGCACGACGACGAAGGGCAGCAGGTCCCGCGCCCGCGGCGACGGATTGACGTACACATCCCATTGCGGCATCGCCGCTCACCAGGTGCGGAACTCTTCGTTCCACAGCCCGTACTGCTCGACGTGCCGGTTCTGCTCGTCCACCCACTCCTTGTACTTCTCGTAGAAGGCCTGCGCGGCCGCGTTGCGCTTGGCCGGCGACAACACCGGCCGGCCGCGCGCGACCAGCTCGTCGTACTGCGCGGCCGACAGCAGCACGCTGTGGCGGCGGCCGGACTTCTCGATCACCACCGGCTCACGCTGGCAGTGCTCCAGCATCTGACCGAGGCGGTTCTTGGCGTCGGTGGCGGTGACGATCATGGCCGGGCTCCTCGTCGAGGTTCGGCTATTTTAGCTAATCACGCCGTCGCCCCGGGATTGCGCAGCCGGATGTGCAGCTCGCGCAGCTGCTTTTCGTCCACCGGCCCCGGCGCGTCCGTCAGCAGGCATTGCGCACGTTGCGTCTTCGGGAAGGCGATCACGTCACGCAGGCTGTCGGCGCCGGTCATCAGCATCACCAGCCGGTCCAGGCCGATCGCGATGCCGCCGTGCGGGGGGGCGCCGTATTGCAGCGCGTCGAGCAGGAAGCCGAACTTGGCCTGTGCTTCCTCGGGGCCGATCTTGAGGGCGCGAAAGACCTTGCTCTGCACCTCCGCGCGGTGGATACGCACCGAGCCGCCGCCGAGTTCGATGCCGTTGAGCACCACGTCGTAGGCCTTGGCGATGCAGCGGCCGGGGTCGGTTTCCAGCCAGTCCTCGTGGTCGTCCTTCGGGCTCGTGAAGGGGTGGTGCATCGCGCTCCAGCGTTGCGCGCCTTCGTCGACTTCGAACATCGGGAAGTCGACCACCCACAGCGGCTCCCAATCGCCCTTGCACAGGCCCTGTGTACGGCCGAACTCGCTGTGGCCGATCTTCACGCGCAAAGCGCCGATGGCGTCGTTGACGACCTGGGCCTTGTCGGCGCCGAAGAAGATCAGGTCGCCACTGGCCGCGCCGCTGCGCTTGAGCACTTCGGCGATCGCCGCGTCGTGCAGGTTCTTGACGACCGGGCTCTGCAGCCCTTCGCGGCCGTTCGCGGCGTCGTTGACCTTGATCCAGGCCAGCCCCTTGGCGCCGTAGATCTTGACGAACTCGGTGTAGCCGTCGATCTCGCCGCGGCTCATCTCGGCGCCGCCGGGGATGCGCAGCGCGACGACCCGGCCGTCCTTGCTCTTCGCCGGGCCGCTGAACACTTTGAAGTCGACGTCCTTCATGACGTCGGTCAGCTCGGTGAACTCGAGCTGGACGCGCAGATCCGGCTTGTCGGAGCCGTAGCGGTGCATCGCCTCGCCCCAGGTCATGACCGGGAAGGCGGGCAGTTCGACCCCGATCGCCTGCGCGAAGGTGCTGCGGATCATGCCCTCGAACATCGTGCGGATGTCCTGCTCATCGAGGAAGCTGGTCTCGATATCGATCTGCGTGAACTCGGGCTGGCGGTCGGCGCGCAGGTCCTCGTCGCGGAAGCACTTGACGATCTGGTAGTAGCGGTCGAAGCCGGCCACCATCAGCAGCTGCTTGAAGAGTTGCGGGCTCTGCGGCAGCGCGAAGAACAGGCCGTCGTGCACGCGGCTGGGCACCAGGTAGTCGCGCGCGCCTTCGGGCGTGCTCTTGGTCAACATCGGCGTCTCGATGTCGATGAAGCCGTTGGCGTCGAGGAACTTGCGCACCTCCATCGCGACGCGGTAGCGCAGGATCATGTTGCGCTGCATCGCCGGGCGCCGCAGGTCGAGCACGCGGTGTGTCAGGCGCACGGTCTCGGACAGGTTCTCGTCGTCGAGCTGGAACGGCGGCGTGACGCTCGGGTTCAGCACGTCGAGTTCGTGCGCCAGCACCTCGACTTTGCCGCTCACCAGGTTGGTGTTGTCGGTGCCGGCCGGGCGCGCGCGCACCTGGCCGACGATCTTGAGGCAGAACTCGTTGCGCACACCCCCGGCGGTGGCGAAGGTGGCGGCGCGGTCCGGGTCGCAGACGACCTGCACCAGGCCTTCGCGATCGCGCAGGTCGATGAAGATGACGCCGCCATGGTCGCGGCGGCGGTGAGCCCAGCCCATCAAGGTGACGGTCTGGCCCATCAGCGCCTCGCTGACGAGGCCGCAGTAGGTGGTTCTCATGGTGTTGTCAGTTTCGCGGCAGCGCCGCGTGGGTGGGATGAAGCGGCGGCGAGACCACGCCCATCGAGATGATGTACTTGAGCGCCTCGTCGACGCTCATCGCGAGCTCGACCACGTCGCCGCGCGGCACCATCAGAAAGAAGCCCGACGTCGGGTTCGGTGTCGTCGGCACGTAAAGACTCAGGTAGTCGCCGTGCAGGTGCTGCGCCGCCTCGCCGCCCGGCTTGCCGGTGACGAAGGCGATCGTCCACGCGCCCGCACGCGGGTACTGCACCAGCACCGCCTCGCGAAAGGCATTGCCGGAACTGGAGAACAGCGTGTCCGAGACCTGCTTGACCGAGCTGTAGATCGACTTGACGATCGGTATGCGGCGCAGCAGCCGGCTGCCCTGGCCGAGCCACCATTGACCCACGATGTTGGTCGCGAACACGCCGGTCAACAGCAGCGCGCCGACCACCACCAGCAGCCCCAACCCGGGCACGTGGCGCAGCGTTTCCAGCGTGGCGTGCGCGCCGGCCGGCAGCAGCGCCTGGCCGCCGCTGAGCAACCAGCCGAACAGCGCGTCCATCAGCCCGAGCACCGAGGTCAGCACCCAGACCGTGATGGCCAGCGGCAGCCAGACCAGCAGGCCGGCGAGGATGTACTTCTTCACCACGGCTCAGGGGCTGGCGCTGGTGCCGCCGGCAGGGGCCGCCGCAGCGGCCGGCGCGGCGGCGGGCGTCGCGGCGGCGTCGCCCGGGGCCTTGCCACCTTCGGCCTTGCCACCTTCGGCCTTGCCACCTTCGGCCGGCTTGTCCGCCGGCACGTTGCCGTTCTTGAAATCGGTCGCGTACCAGCCCGAGCCCTTCAACTGAAAGCCCGCCGCGGTGATCTGCTTGCTCAACGACGGCGCTCCGCAGGCCGGGCAGACGGTGAGCGGCGCATCGGAAAGCTTCTGCAGCACGTCCTTCGTATGGCCGCAGCCGGCGCAGCGATAGGCGTAGATCGGCATGGCTAAACCCTTGATGCGAAACCGGAAATTATAAGTGGGGCGGCGCGCCCCGGGCATCAAGGGGGTTCGCGCCTCAGGCGGTCGGCCGGTGCAGATGGCCGTCGCCGTGTTGAGCCGCGTGGCGCAGCGCCGTCTCGATGGCGTGGCCCTTGTTGGCCAGCAGCTGCGGCGCGAGGGACCCCAGCAGCATCCCGATCACCGACGCCGCCAGGCCGACCAGGTTGGGCGGGATGAGCGCCTCGGGCGCGAGGGTGTCGGCCGCGAACCAGCTGCCGATGCCCAGGACGATCGACAGCAGCGCGCCCTGCGTCGTCGCGCGCTTCCAGTAGGCGCCCGCCACCAGCGGCACGAAGGCGCCGGCCAGCGTCACGTTGTAGGCGTTCTGCACCATCTCGTACATCGTGCTCGTGCTGTTGAGCGCGAACAGCAGCGCCGCCGCGGTGAAGGTGACGAGGATGACACGCAGCAGCAGCAGGAACATCTTGTCGCTCAGGTGCGGGGCGAACGGGCGCAGCACGTTCTCGGTGAAGACCGCGGTCGGCGCCAGCAACGCGCCGCTGGCGGTGGACAGGATGGCCGACAGCAGCGCGCCGAAGAACAGCACCTGCGCCCACAGCGGCATCTTGCCCAGCAGCAGGTCGGGCAGGATGCGCTGGATCTCGCGCCCGTCCTCGGACTCGAACAGCTGCGCGATCGACGGGTCGGCCACCAGCGCGGCGTAGGCGATGTAGATCGGCACGAAGGCGAACAGGAAGTACACGCCGGCGCCGATCATCGTGCCGCGCACCGCGGTGTTCTCGTCCTTGGCGCTGGTCATGCGCTGGAACACGTCCTGCTGCGGCACCGAGCCGAAGGCGAAGGCGATGAAGGCACCCGCCATCGCCCACCAGGCGGCGGCGTCCATGTCGGCGGGGAACATCGTCAACTTGCCGGCCTCGGCGGCGTGCGAGATCACCGGGCCGATGCCGCCGGCCAGGTCGCCCATCAAGAAGGCCACGGCGCTCAAGCCCACGAGGATGACGACGGTCTGGAACAGGTCGGTGAAGGCCACCGACCACATGCCGCCGAAGATCGTATAGACCATCACCACCGCGGCGCCGCCGAGGATGGCGTGGTTCAACTCGATCGCCCCGCCCGACAACACATGGATCACGAGCCCGAGCGCGGTCATCTGGGCCGAGGTCCAGCCGAGATAGGACACCACGATGGCGATGCTGGTCAGCACCTCGACCGCCTTGCCGTAGCGCACCTTGTAGAAGTCGCCGATCGTCAGCAGGTTGAGGCGGTAGAACAGGCGCGCGAACAGCAGCGCGGCGATCACCAGGCACAGCGACGCGCCAAAGGGGTCACCCGGGATGCCGTTCAGCCCGTCTTTGGCGAAGGTGGCGGAGACCGACAACACCGTCTCGGCGCCGAACCAGGTCGCGAACACGGTCGCCACGTTCATGTACAGCGGCAAGGAACGCCCCGCGACCAGGTAGTCCTTGGAGCCGTGCACACGGCGCGCGGCAAGAAGCCCGATCACGATGGTGACGGCGAGGTAGGCGACGACGAAGGCGATCAACATGGTGATGCGGCGGGTTGGCGGGAAGCGGGCGCGAGTTTACTGAGGCCAGCGCAGGAACAGGTACACCGCGACGGCACCGAGCAGGAAGCCGATCAGCGCCCAGGCCAGCGCCTGCACCCGCCGCATCGTGCGCCGCTGCTCGACGACCAGCCGCAGCGCCAGCGCGGTGTCGTTGCGCTGCCGCGCGAGCAGCGTCTGGTGCACGAGGCGCGGCAACTCGGGCAGCAGCTGGGCGTAACGCGGCGCTTCGTTCTTCAGCCGCTCGACCAGCCCGCGCCAGCCGACCTGCTCGTTCATCCAGCGTTCGAGGAAGGGCTTGGCCGTGCTCCACAGATCCAGCTCGGGGTCGAGCTGGCGCCCCAGGCCTTCGACGTTGAGCAGCGTCTTCTGCAGCAGCACGAGTTGCGGCTGGATCTCGACGTTGAAGCGGCGCGAGGTCTGGAACAGGCGCATCAACACCTGGCCGAGCGAGATGTCCTTCAGCGGCCGGTCGAAGTGCGGCTCGCAGACGGCGCGGATGGCGCCTTCCAGCGCGTCGGCGCGTGTGCCCGGCGGCACCCAGCCGCTTTCCAGGTGCAGCTCGGCCACCCGCTTGTAGTCGCGGCGGAAGAAGGCGATGAAGTTCTGCGCCAGGTATTCCTTGTCGGACTCGCTGAGCGTGCCGATGATGCCGAAGTCGAGCGCGATGTAGCGCCCGAACGTCGCCGGCTCCAGGCTGACCTGGATGTTGCCGGGGTGCATGTCGGCGTGGAAGAAGCCGTCGCGGAAGACCTGGGTGAAGAAGATCGTGACGCCGTCGCGCGCGAGTTTGCGGATATCGACGCCGGCCGTGCGCAGCCGCTCCATCTGGCTGATCGGCACACCGTGCATGCGCTGCATGACGATGACGCTGCTGGTGCACAGCTCCCACACCATCTCCGGGATCAGCACCAGATTCAGCCCCGCCATGTTGCGCCGCAGCTGGGCCGCGTTGGCCGCTTCGCGCACGAGGTCCAGTTCATCGTGCAGGTAGCCGTCGAACTCGGCGACCACCTCGCGCGGCTTCAGGCGCCGGCCGTCCTCGGAAAAACGCTCGACCCAGCGCGCCAGGCGGTGCATCAGGGCCAGGTCGTCCTCGATCGCCGCCAGCATGCCCGGGCGCAACACCTTCACCGCCACCTCGCGACCGTCCTTCAGGGTTGCGAAGTGCACCTGCGCGATCGACGCGCTGGCAACCGGCTGTTCGTCGAACGCGGTGAACAGCTCGTCGATGCGGCGGCCGAAAGCCTGCTGGATCTGCGCCACCGCCTGCGCGCCGGGAAACGGCGGCACCTGGTCCTGCAGCCGGGCCAGTTCGTCGGCGATGTCCAGCGGCAGCAGGTCGCGGCGCGTCGACAGCACCTGGCCGAACTTGACGAAGATCGGGCCCAGCCGTTCGAGCGCCAGGCGCAGCCGCTCGCCGCGCGGCGCATCCAGCCGCCGGCCGATGGTGCCGATGCGCACCAGCGCCCTCACCCAACGCTGCTTGAAACCCGACAGCGCCAGGTCGTCCAGCCCATAACGCAGGACGGTAACGGCGATGAAGATCAGCCGCGCGAGCTGCCTCATGGAGGCGGCGCAGGCGTCGTCGTGGGGCTGAACGTGGCGACCGCGCGCCTCAGGCCCCGCCCCAGCGCCGCGCCGAGCCGCACCACCTGGTGCGCCGCGGCGGGGCCGATCAGCGGCTCCAGGTCGGCGGCGACGTCCCAGCGCAGATGATCGACGAGCCAGTTGATGTCGGTCGCGAGCGCGGCGTCGCCTTCGATCTGCAAGGCTGGCGTTTCGCCGGCCAAGGCCTGCGTAAACAGGCGCGCGGGGTTGGCGGCATCGACACGCGCATGCAAATCGGCGTCCGGCGGTGCGTCGAGGCCGCGCCACTCCAGCAAACCGGCGGGTGTGACCAGGAACGCCAGTGCCGGCACCGTGGGCAACAGCCCGGGCCAGTGCTCCAGGTGCACCCGCAAGCTGCGGCCGGCATGCGGCTTCAGGCGATCGGTGGCGGCGGCTTCGCTGGCGAGCACATGGTTGATGGCCAGCGTGAGCCGCTCCATCACGGCCGGCGCGAGCTGGGTCGATAGGGCGTGAAGCATGGCCAATTGTAGGCAGCGTGGTGGCAGCGCCCCGGCGACACAATGCGCCATGGCCACCGTCCTGCTCACCGGCGCCGCCGGCTACATCGCCTCGCACACCTGGCTCGCGTTGCTGGCGGCGGGTTACGACGTGGTCGGGCTCGACAACCATGCCAACAGCTCGCCGGTGGTGCTGGACCGGCTGCGGCGGCTGGCGGGCCGCGCGCTGGCCTTCGAGCAGGCCGACGCCTGCGACGCGGCGGTGGTCGAGCGGGTTTTCGCTGCACACCGCATCGACGCCGTGGTGCACTTCGCCGCCCACAAGTCGGTCGCCGAGTCGGTGGCGCAGCCCCTGTCCTACTACGCCAACAACGTGGGCAGCTTGGCAACGGTGTGCGCGGCGATGCAGCGCCATGGCTGCAAGCGCATGGTCTTCAGTTCCAGCGCGACGGTGTACGGCGACCCCGAATTGCTGCCGATCACCGAGGACGCGCCGCTCTGTGCCACCAACCCCTACGGCCAGACCAAGCTGATCGGCGAGCAGATGCTGCGTGACCTGGGCGCCGCGGATGCGCAGTGGCAGAACGCCTGCCTGCGCTACTTCAACCCGGTCGGCGCACACGACAGCGGCCTCATCGGCGAAAACCCGCGCGGCCTGCCGAACAACCTGATGCCGTATGTGGCGCAGGTGGCGATCGGTCGGCGCGAGAAGCTCGCGGTCTACGGCAACGACTACCCGACCCCCGACGGCACCGGCGTGCGCGACTACATCCATGTGGTCGACCTGGCCGCCGGCCATGTGGCGGCGCTCGCGCGGCTGTTCGACGCGCCGGGCTCGTTCACCGTCAACCTGGGCACCGGCCGCGGCCACAGCGTGCTGGAAGTGGTCGGCGCCTACGAGGCCGCGAGTGGGCGTGCGGTGCCTTACGAAATCGTCGCGCGCCGGCCGGGTGATGTCGCGGCCTGTTATGCCGACCCCGCCCTTGCGCAGGCGCTGCTCGGCTGGCGCGCCGAACACGACCTGGCGCGCATGTGCGCCGACAGCTGGCGCTGGCAGCAGATGAACCCCGGCGGCTATACCTTGTAGTAGCCGCGGTACCAGTCGACAAAACGCCGCACGCCGCGTTCGATGTCCGTGGCCGGCGCGAAGCCGACCCACTGCTGCAGCGCGTCGACATCGGCATAGGTCGCCGGCACGTCGCCGTCCTGCAGCGGCAGCAGGTTCTTGTCGGCCTTGCGGCCGATCGCGTCTTCGATGCAGGCGATGAAATCCAGCAACGGCACCGGCTGGTGGTTGCCGATGTTGAAGACGCGAAACGGTACGTTGCTCACCGCCGGGTCGGGCGCGTCGGTGTCATAGGCGGCGTCCGGCGCGGCGACGCGGTCGAGCACCCGCACCACCCCTTCGACGATGTCGTCGATGTAGGTGAAGTCGCGCCGCATGTCGCCGTGGTTGAAGACATCGATCGCCCGGCCTTCGAGGATCGCCTTCGTGAACAGGAACAGCGCCATGTCCGGCCGCCCCCAGGGCCCGTAGACGGTGAAGAAGCGCAGGCCCGTGGTGGGCAGGCCGTAGAGGTGGCTGTAGGTGTGCGCCATCAGCTCGTTGGCCTTCTTCGTCGCCGCGTACAGGCTCACCGGGTGGTCGACACTCGCATGCTCCGAGAACGGCATCCTGGTGTGACCGCCGTAGACGCTGGAGCTGGAGGCATACACGAGGTGCCGAACCTGCGCATGCCGGCAGCCTTCCAGCACATTGATGAAGCCGACCAGATTGCTGTCGACATAGGCGTGCGGGTTCTGCAGCGAATAGCGCACGCCGGCCTGCGCGGCAAGGTGGATCACCCGGTCGAAGCGCTCGCGCTCGAACAACGCGGCCATGCCGGCGCGGTCGGCAACGTCGAGCCTGACGAAATCAAAGCGCTCGTGCGGCGTCAGGCGCGCGAGGCGCGCCTGCTTCAGCGTGACGTCGTAGTAATCGTTGAGGTTGTCCAGGCCGACCACCTCGTCGCCGCGCGCGAGCAGCGCGAGCGAGGTGGTCATGCCGATGAATCCGGCGGCGCCGGTGACGAGGATTTTTCCCATGCAGCCGAGACTGTAGCCGCCCGCGCGGGCGGCCCGTCAGGCGCCGGTCACGCCGAAGGCGGAATCTCGCCGTCGTCCCACACCGGGCGCGGCAAGCGCGCCAGGATGCCGGCCTCTTCCGGTTCGGAGAAGGAGAACGGGTAGAGCGAGCGTTCGAGCGCAGCCGCTTCAGGCCTGCCGCCGAAGCGCGCGATCTGCGCGCGTGTGTGCGTGAAGTCGAGGCACAGCAGCACCGCGGGTGCCAACACGCGCCGGTTCAGGCGCTGCGGCCCCAGGACCTGGAAGCCGAGCATGCGCTGGTAGTAGCGCACGTGGCGCGGGTTGACCTCGATCACCAGGCGGTCGTAGCCATGAACGCGGTGCGCGTACAGGTAGGCCACGTGGAACAGCGAGGCCAGCACCTCGCGCGAACACTCGGTGCGGTCGAGCGCGAGCTTGGTGAACTCGCACACCGCGTGGGCCTCGCCGCGCAGGGCGTCGATCTCGGTGCGGAACAGCTCGTCGGCCAGCAGGCCGCGGCCGTTGTCGAAGCCGATCGTCATGGTGCCGATCGTCTCGTCGTGCTGGTGCGCCACCAGCGTGATGCAGTGGCGGCTGCCTTCGGGCGTCGCATGGCTGACGTAGCCGCGCCGGGCATAGAGGCGGTTGACGAGGATGCTGGCGGAGGAGCGGTGGCCCAGCGTATCGGCGGCGCGCACGCTGAACAGGCGGCGGCTGTAGAGCTGCGGGTCGGTGTCGTGCACTTCGGTCAGCATGGCGTCGAGCACGGCATCGGGGGTAGCGGTCGCTTCGGCGGTGGCGGTGGATGGTGGTGGGGACAAGGCGGCTCTCTACTGCATGGAAACCGGCGCAGTGTGGCCGCTGCCCGAGGGGGCCACTGTATCAATCAGTTCGGGGCGGCGCCGCTTGAGACGCCAGCAGCAAGGCGAGCAGCAGCAGGAACGCGACCCGGGGGGTGTCGATGATGCTGCTCACCGTACCGAGCGACAACACCGCAATCAGGGAGGTGGCCAGGAACGGCGCGCTGTCGGCTTGGCCCGGCCGCGCGCGCGCCAACCCGCGCGCGGCCTGAAAGCACAACACAAGGAAGACGGCGAGCCCGAGCAGCCCGGTCTCGACCGCCCACTCGAGATACAAATTGTCGATATGCCAAGGCAGGAAGTACTCCTGCGCCGACGGCAGCCAGTGCGCCAGGCCGCCGGTGAAACTGGCGTTGCGCAGCAACTCTCGGCCATCCGGCGCCTGCAGTTGCGCCCGCGCGAGGTGGATCTCGCCACCCGCGTTGACCACCGACAGCGTGAACACGCCGCCGCGCCAAGCCGCGCCGGTGCGCAGGGCCGGCCCACGCAGCGTCACCGTCGCGGTATGCCAGCCCTCCACCGGCTGCGACCAGTTCAGCCAGGCGCCCTGGCAGCGGCCGTCGTAGAGCAGGTGGCGCTCGCAAAGTTCGGCGCGCAGTTCGACCGGCGCCGGCGTGCGCGCCGTCACCGTCACGCGCCACGGCCCGCCGGGCATCGACCCGACCCGTTGGGCGAGCGCAAAGCCGCCGCCGAGCTGGCGCCGCGTCGTCGGCCCGCCCAGACCAAGGTGCGCGGGCTCGCCCGGCTCCCACCGCGCCGTGCCCGGCCATTCGTGCGCCGGGCCGGAGGCGGCGTAACGCGCCGGCAGACGGCCCAGGCCGATGCCCAGCAGCGCATCGGCCGGGGTATCTATCGCTCGCAGCCCCGTCGTCCAATGCCGCCAGCGGCTCAGCAGGTCGGGGTCGCTCGTGGCCCAGCGCTCGCGCATGAACGAACCCGGCCCGAGCACCGCCACCGCCTCGGTCAACAGGCCCGCGGCCAGGGCCAGCGCGCCGTAGCGCCGCCAGCCCCAGCCGGGCCGGCCGAGCGCCACCCCGCTCGCCACCGAGAGCACGAGCACCAGCGCGACGGCGCCGGCACCCCAGCTTTCGTGTACCGCGGCCAGCAGCAGCCCGTACAGCAGCGCGCCCGCCGCCGCCGCGAGCAGGCGCACGACCCAGTGCAAGGCCTCGCGCCGCCAGAGCGTGGCGCCGAGCGCCAACAGCCCGAGCAGCGCCGCGGCGTACAGGCCGCGCGAGAAGGTCGTCAGCGCGGCGTAGGCGAGCGCCAGCGCAAACAGCGCCCAGGCCGCCCAGGCCGAGCGCGAACGCGCCTCGCGCAGCGCCCAGACCGCGAAGGGGATCGCGAAAGCGAGATAGGCGTCGATCGCCGCGCCGCCGACATGCATCTCCCAGAACAGCGCCGTCGTGCGGTAGATGCGGCCGAAGTCGAGCAGACCCGGATAGGCCCAGCGCTCCCAGACGCACACGCCGACCACCAGCGCCAGCCCTGCCAGCATGCCGGCGCGCAGCCGCGCTGCACCTTCCCCGTCTCGCCAGGCGTCGGCGAGCAGCGGCGCGCACAAGGCGGCATAGACGAGGCTGCGCGCGACACGCAGGCTGTTGCCGGCGTCGGGATAGGTGTCGAACCAACCGATCGCACCGCCACCGGCGTCGAGCCAGCCACGCAGCAAGCCGATCAGTGCGACCCCCAGCAGCGCGAGCGCAGCGCCCGACCACCGGCCCGTGCCCGGCACGGCCAGCCGCGCATGGCCGGCGGCAAGGGTGCCGAGCAGCAGCAGGTCGAACTCGTCGACCATCTGCCAGCCGGTCCACGGCGCCAGACTCGCCGCAGGCAGCAGCGCCGGCACGACGAACAGCCAAGCCCGCGGCCAGCGCCAGGCACAGGCGACCCAGCCGCCGAGAGCCGACAACGCGATCGCCGGCGCCAATGGATGGTGCGCGGCGATGAACACGCCCGCGCCGAGCGCGAGCGCGGCGACCAGCGTGCTGGCGGCGCTAGACCAGGACTTCAACGCAAGCCGGGTGGCCCAGGAAGGCTTGCGGGCTGGCGCTCGCGCCGTAGGCGCCGGACTGGTAGACGACGACCAGGTCGCCCACCTCGGCCACCGACAGCTCCATGCGGTCGGCCAGCAGATCCAGCGGCGTGCACAGCGGGCCGACGACACTCGCCACCTCGGTCGCGGCGGCGCCCATGCGGTTGCCGATCGCCACCGGATAGTTCTTGCGGATCACCTGGCCGAAGTTGCCGGACGCCGACAGATGATGGTTCAAGCCGCCGTCGGTGACCAGGAAGACCTGGCCGCGCGAGACCTTGCGGTCCACCACGCGCGTGACGTAGAGGCCCGCCTCGCCGACCAGGTAGCGGCCGAGTTCGATCACGAGCGACGCCGCGGGCAACTCACGCCCGGCGCGCGCCGCCAATTCGTGCAGGTTGGCCGCGATCGGCTCCAGGTCCAAGGGCCGCTCGCCGGGGAAGTACGGGATGCCGAAGCCGCCGCCGAGGTTCAGGAACCTCACCGGCGCCCGTGCGTGCTCGGCCAGCCGCAGCGCGAGCGCGTAGGACTTCTGCTGCGCCTCGCAGATCGACTCGGCCTTCAGGTTCTGCGAGCCGGCGAAGAGATGGAAACCCTCGAAGCCCAGGCCCGCGGCATCGATCTCGGCCAGCAGCGCCGGCACGTCCTCGACATCGACGCCGAACTGTTTGGGCCCGCCGCCCATCTTCATGCCCGAGCCCTTCAGCTCGAAGTCCGGGTTGACACGCACCGCGATGCGCGCCGGCAACCCGAGCTGCTGCGACAGCGCGCCGAGCACCCTCACCTCGCGCGCCGACTCCACGTTGACGAGCACCTGCGCCGCCAGCGCCTGGCGCAGCTCGACGTCGCGTTTGCCCGGGCCGGCGAAGCTCACCTCGCGCGCATCGGCGCCGGCGTCGAGCGCGACTTTCAGCTCGCCCGCCGAAGCGACGTCGATGCCTTCGACCAGCGTCGCCATCAGCGCGACGACGGCCGGCATCGGGTTCGCCTTCATCGCGTAGTGCAGCTTGACACGCGCCGGGAAGGCGCTGCGCAACGCGTCAGCCCGCGCGCGCAGCAGAGCGCGGTCGTAGGCATAGAAGGGCGTGTTGCCCACACGCTCGGCGAGCTGCGTCAGCGGCAGGCCGCCCACCAGCAACTCGCCGTTCGCCTGCGCGAAGCCGGTCATCGGAGCATGCACCGGCGTGCTCATGCTGAAACCTTCTCGACCCATTCGGTCGCCAGACGTTTGCGGTCGATCTTGCCGTTCGGGTTGCGCGGCAGCGGTCCGGCCATGCCGGCAAAACCCGCCGGCACCATGTAGGCCGGCATGCGCGCCTTGCACTCGGCGAGCAAGGCGGCACTGTCGAGTGTGGCGGAGCCGTCCGGCGCGCTGGCGATAACCTGGATCGCCTGGCCGAGCGTGGGGTTGTCGACGCCGAAAGCGGCGCACTCGCCAACCAGTTTGGTCGCATAGAGCACTTCTTCCACCTCGGTCGGGCTGACGCGGTAACCCGAGGTCTTGATCATCTCGTCGCGCCGGCCGATGAAATACAGGAAACCTTCGGCGTCGCGCCGCACCGTGTCGCCCGAGAACACCGCGTACTCGGGCAGCGTCAGGCCGCCCGGGCGGCCGGGCAGCAGCTTGTAGCGCTCGGCGGTCTTCTCGGCGTCGTTCCAATAACCCTGGCCGACCAGCGCGCCACGGTGCACCAGCTCGCCCGGCTCGTCGACATCACACTCGCTGCCGTCCTCGCGCAGCACCAGAATCTCGGCGTTCGGGATCGCCTTGCCGATCGAGTCCGGCCGCCGATCGACCTCCTCCGGCGGCAGGTAGGTCGAGCGGAACGCTTCGGTCAGGCCGTACATCAAGAAGGGCTGCGCCTTGGGGACGCGGCGGCGCAACACGTCCAGCGTCTCGCGCGGCATGCGCCCGCCGGTGTTGGCGAAGTAGCGCAGGTGGTCGCCGATCTCGGGCGGCCAGTTGTCGAGTTGGGTCAGCTGGATGTACAGCGGCGGCACGGCGGTCAGGCCGGTCACCTTCTCGCGCGCCATCGCCTTCAGCACGTCGCGCGGCAGCAGGTAGTTGAGCAGTACGACCCGCGCGCCGGCGTGGAAAGCGGTCGTCAGCTGGCTGAAGCCGGCGTCGAAGGACAGCGGCAGCGCGGCGAGCAGCGTGTCGCTGGCGTCGTTGCGCAGGTAGGAGGCTACGCTCTTCGCGCCCGCCACCATGTTGCGGTGGCTCAGCACCACGCCCTTGGGTTTGCCGGTCGAGCCCGAGGTGTAGAGGATCGCGGCCATGTCGGTGTCGATGACGCGGTGGCCGGCCATCGGCGCGCTGTCGAGCAGCTCGGCCCAGGAGTGCAGTGCGGGCCCGCGCACCGCCGCCGGCCGGGGTGTCTCGTCGGTCAGCACGACATGCGCCAGCGCGGGGCAGCGGTCGAGCACCGGCGCAAGCAGGGCCAGGCGCTCGGCCGACGTGACGAGCACCCGCACGTCGCAGTCGGCGAGGATGAACGACGCCTGGTCGGGCTTGAGCAGCGGATTGAGCGGCACGAACACCCCGCCCGCGGCCGGCGCGCCGAAGCTCGCGACCACCGTCTCGACGCGCTTGTCGAGGTAGATGCCGACGCGGTCGCCGCGCCGCACAGCGATGCGGCGCAAGCCCGCGGCGCAGGCCGCCACCCGAGCGTGCAGCGTCGCGTAGTCGAGCATCGAGCCGCCGTGGCTGATGGCCGCCGCGGCCGGCGTGCGCGCCGCCGCGGCGCGAACGAGTTCGTGCAGGAGCGTTGAATCAGGCATGGAACTGCAACGCTCAGACAGCGCGGCGAGTCGAAAAAAGTATCGCATAGAGCCCGTCGAGCAGTGGGCGACGCACGCCCGTCGCATCGCACTGCGGCTCTCGAGGCGGGCGCATTTAACGGTTCCGTCGAATCGCGTTGGGCCCTGATGGCCCGCCCGGGCGGGCCCCTCAGACCAGCGGATGGCAGGCGCGCCTGCGCCGTTTAGAGTCGCTGCCGCTTGCCTGACTCCGCAGCGCGGCGGTGCGCCTTGCGCAAGACCGCGCACGGCCTGGGCGCGGGGCATGCCCTGAGTCCTCGAACCCCCAACTAGAATTGCAGCGGCGCGCGTTCGCCGGACGGTGGAAACTGATGAACATCGACAAGGAAGTTTTGGCAACGCTCGACGAGGTTCTCAGCCTTCGCGGCCGAACCGCCAACTTTGACCGCAGCACGAACTTGCTGGGCGCGATCCCGGAACTCGACTCGATGGCGGTCGTGACCCTCATCACAACCCTGGAGGAGCGCTTTGCCGTCGTGATCGACGACGACGACGTCGACGGCGGTACGTTCGCAACGGTTGGAGCGCTCGTTGCCTTTGTCGAAGGCAAGGTCGCGGCGCGCTCGCCAGGAACGTTGTGACATCGGCCGTCGAGGCATTCTTCCTGACCCCGGCTGCAGGCGCTGGGTCGCGCTTTTGCATCCACCATGCGCCGCTGGCGACGCCCGCGCGTGGCCTGGTGCTGTATGTGCACCCGTTTGCAGAGGAGATGAACAAGGCGCGCCGCATGGCCGCTTTGCAGGCACGTGCGTTTGCTCGCGCCGGGTTCGCGGTGCTCCAGCTGGACTTGCTCGGCTGCGGCGACAGTTCGGGCGATTTCGGCGACGCGACCTGGGACGGCTGGGTCGATGACATTGTCACGGCTGCGCGCTGGTTGGCCGAGCGCTACCGGGCGAATGCGCCGCCGCTGTGGCTTTGGGGCTTGCGGGCAGGTTGCCTGCTGGCGACTGCCGCCCGACCCCGCATCGCAGCGCCCTGCAATCTGTTGTTCTGGCAGCCGCCGTTGTCGGGCGGCCCTCTCTTGCGACAGTTTCTGCGCTTGAAGACGCTAGGCGACACGGCCGGCGGCGCTGCCCGCTCCAACACCGATGCCCTGCGCAGCGAGCTTGCCGCGGGCAAGAGCATCGAGATCGCCGGCTACCGCTTGTCCCCTGCGCTGGCAAGCGGGATGGACGAGGCGCGGTTGGACCCGCCGGCGGCGGGCTGCGGCGGGCTGTGGTGGCTCGAGCTCAGCCATCGAACCGATGCCGTGCTGTCACAGGCCTCGCTGGAGGCAGTCGCCGCTTGGCGCCGCGCAGGCTGTGACGTGCAGGCCGAGGTCGTCGCCGGCCCGGCCTTTTGGCAGACGGTCGAGATCGAGCAGGCCCCCTTGCTGATTGAGCGCACGATCAACGCGCTGTGCGACGGCTTTGCATCGACGCGTCGGCAACCGCGGCACGACGTTGCGCCCGCTTCGGCATGAATTGCGACGAAACAGCCCTCACGTTTGTCTGCGGCGACAACTTGCTGGTCGGCGTGCTGGCGCGTCCCCGGCGCGACGTGCCGACAGCTGACACCGCAGTGATCGTGGTAGCGGGCGGCCCGCAGTACCGTGTCGGCAGCCATCGCCAGTTCGCCCTGCTGTCGCGCGCGCTGGCGGGCGCGGGGTATCCGGTGCTTCGGTTCGATGCGCGGGGGGCAGGCGACAGTGGTGGCGAGCCGCGTGACTTCGAAGCGCGCGACGACGACATCACTGCCGCGATCGCCGCCGTGCGGCGGCAGTTGCCGGGCATCGGTCGCGTCGTGCTGCTGGGTCTTTGCGACGGGGCGTCCGCCGCGCTGCTGTACCTGCATCGCCGCGCAGATCGGGCCGTCTCGGGCCTGGGCCTGCTGAACCCGTGGGTCCGCACGCCCGCCGGCCTGGCCCGCACCTACATCAAGCACTACTACCTGCGACGGCTCGCACAGCCCGACTTCTGGCACAAGCTGCTGGCCGGCGCCGTGTCCCCCCGAGCCTTGCGCGACCTGGCGGGCAACCTGCGGCTGGCAGGGCGCCGAGGCCCCGCAGCTTCGGCGACTTCCATGCCCTTCCCGCAGGCCATGGCCGCCGCTTGGCGAGCGTTCTCCGGCCCGATCCTGCTCGTGCTCAGCGGCGACGACTACACGGCACGCGAGTTCGTCGATCATGTGGCGATGCGGCCGGAGTGGCAGGGCAACCTCGATCGCGGCAACGTGACTCGGGTCGATCTGGCCGGTGCCAACCACACGTTTGCCAACGCGTTCGACCGCCAGCGCGTTGCAAGCGAAGTGCTCGGGTGGCTCGGGCGCGTCGCACCCCTGCCGACAGGCCCCGGCAGCCGCGTCGTACACAACGGAGGCGTCCTATGATGATCAGACCATTCGCCCGCCGGCTCCTGCCGCTGCTCAGGTATGCCCTGGCAGCATTGCTTTGCGGCTGCACGCTCGTCGGTGCACATGCGCAACCGGCATGCGGCGAACTGGCGAATCAGTACGGGCCGTTCGACTACCGCAGCAAGCGCGACAGCCTGAAAATCGTCGAGGACTACCACTTCAATTCGGGGGTCGAGGCCGGCATCCGCGGCCAGAGCAGCAGCAACGCCGCCGGCGACATCAGCTACCTGATGCGCACGTCGCCCAATCATCACCGGGGCTTGATGGCGATCCTGCGCATCGCCGACAGAAGCAAGAGTCCCCACCCCAGCGGCCTGCAGTACTCGGTCGAGTGTTATTTCGATCGCGCAATCCGTTTCCAGCCCGACGACACGGTCGTGCGCGCGCTCTATGCGCAGTATCTGCACGCGCGCCGGCGTGTCGCCGAGGCGCGGGCGCAACTCGATGTCGCTGTCGAGTATGCGGGAGACCGCGCCTTGTCGCACTACAACCTCGGCTTGGTCTACTTCGACATCGGCGAGCACGACCGCGCGCTGACCCAGGCTCACAAGGCGCGCGCCCTCGGGTTCGAGAGCGAGGAACTTGCGAGCCGACTGAAGGCTGCCGGCAAGTGGAAGAATGTCGATTGATGCGTATCGCCGCAAGGTCGCCGCCCTGCTCGACGAGTTGGGAGCCGCAGCGTCCCTGCTCTATGGCCTGGACAAGCTACTCAAGGCCGCGAGCCGGGGCCGCGCAGCCGTCGTCGCTTACCGCTTCTATGCGCAGCCCTTGAGCAACTCTCCCCTGGCGGCGGTGCGCGATGCGCCCGAGACCTCGGTAGCGCTGGTCGGACCCGAGAGCCCGCTGGTCGACGCCTTCCCGCGGCCGAGGGACGTCATCGCCCGCCGCTTCAGCGAGGGGGCCGTCTGCTACGCGGCACTCGTGCGCGGCGAATTCGCCGGCCACATCTGGATCAGCCGCAGGCGCTACTGCGAAGACGAGGTGCGATGCGTCTACGTTCTGGCCGATGCCTTGCGCGAGGTCTGGGACTTCGACGTCTACGTCGAACCCAGGTTTCGTCTCGGCCGCACGCTCGCTCGCATGTGGAAGGCCGTCGCCGCGGATCTGGCTCGCACCGGCGTGCACTGGTCGATCAGCAGAATCTCGATCTTCAACCGCCACTCGATCGCCACCCATGTCCGCCTCGGCGCGTGCTGCGTGGGGACGGCGGTGTTCCTGCGCCTCGGTCGCCTGCAGTTCGGGGTGTTCAGTCTGCGCCCGTACATCGATCTTTCGTGGCGAGCGTCGAGCCGGCCGACGCTGCACCTGCCGCGCGCGCAGCGGGCAGCGGAACCTACGCAGTGAACAGGCTGTTGATGATCGCCTACCACTTCCCGCCGCTCGCCGGCAGCAGCGGCATCCAACGCAGCCTGCGGTTCGCGCAGCAGTTGCCCGAGTTCGGGTGGGAGCCGCTGGTGCTCACTGCGCACGCGTGTGCCTACGAGCGTACGTCCGCGGACCTGGTGCACGAAGTCCCGCCCACGCTGGTCGTGCGACGCGCTTTCGCGTTGGACTGCGCGCGGCATCTGTCCATCGGCGGGCGCTATCCCGGCTTCCTCGCCCGCCCCGACCGCTGGGTCAGTTGGCAACTCGACGGCGTCCGGCAGGGGCTGAAGCTGTTGCGCAAGTTCCGCCCGCAGGCGATCTGGTCCACCTATCCGATCGCCACCGCCCATCTGATCGCAGCCAGGCTGCAGCGCATCAGCCGGCTGCCGTGGATTGCCGACTTCCGCGATCCGATGGCGCAGGACGGCTATCCGGCGGACGAGCGCACCTGGCGCAGCTTTGCCGGCGTCGAGCGTCGCGTCTTCGCGGCCGCGACGCACAGTCTCTTCACGACCCCCGGCGCCGCGCGCATGTACCGTGAACGCTTCCCCGAAGCAGGCGAGCGCATCGGCGTGCTGGAGAACGGCTACGACGAGGAGTCCTTCCTCAAGGCGGCGCAGGGGCTCGACCGGGGCCCGCTGCATCCGGGATCGGTGACCTTGCTGCACAGCGGCATCGTCTACCCCGAGGAGCGCGACCCGAGTGCCTTGTTTGCGGCCCTGGGCCGGCTGCGCTCGACCGGCCGGCTTGCTGCCGGCAGCGTCAAGCTGCGGTTTCGCGCAGCGGTGCACCACGAGTTGCTTGCAGGACTCGCGCGCCAGCACGACGTCGAAGCGATGGTCGAGGTCTGCCCGGCGATCGGCTATGCCCAGGCGCTGCAGGAGATGCTGCGCGCCGACGGCCTGCTGGTCATGCAGGGCGCCAACTGCAACGAGCAGATACCCGCCAAGGTCTACGAATACCTGCGCGCACGCCGCCCCATCCTGTGCCTGGCCGATCCTGGCGGCGATACCGCGGCGGTGCTGCAGGCCTGCGGCGTCGGCGATGTCGCCCCGCTCGAGAGCAGCGGCGCCATCGAGCGGCTGTTGCCGGACTTCGTGAGCCGGGTTCGCGCGGGCAAGGTCGCGCGGCCGCACGAGCAGGCCGTCGCCGACGCATCGCGCCGCCGCCGCACGGCAGCGCTCGCCGCCCTCCTCGACCGCTGTGTCGCCGGTGCGCGACCAGGCGCGCGATAGCGGCCCGGCCGCGACCCAAGACGTCGGACTGCGAAGGCGCAACCGTGGTGGAACCCCCACGCCCGACCAGCATCGCCCGCGGTGCGCTGCTCACCGTGTCGATGCGCTGGGCCAGCCGCCTGATCGGGGTCGTGAGCACGCTCATCCTGGCGCGCTTGCTGCTGCCCGAGGACTTCGGGGTGGCCGCGATGGCGTCGGTGGTGCTGGGTCTGGCGACCGTGCTGCTCGATGTCGGCGTCAACGTGGCGCTCGTGCGCAACAAGAACGCCGAGCCGGCGCACTATCACGCGGCCTGGACGCTGCGGGTGATCCAGGGCCTGCTGGTGGGCGCCACGCTGCTCGCCGTCGCGCCCTACGCGGGCGACTACTTCGGCGACACGCGTGTGCCCGCGGTGCTGGCCCTGATGGCGTTGACGGTGCTCGTCGGCAGCTTCGAGAACATCGGCATCGTGACGTTCCAGAAGGAGATGAACTTCGCGGCGGAGTTCCGCTACCTGCTGGCGAACCGTCTGTTCGGCTTCGTCTGCACCGTTGCACTCGCCTTCTGGCTGCGCAACTACTGGGCGCTGGCGTTCGGCAGCCTGGCCGGCGCGGTCTTTGGCATGCTCAACAGCTACCGCGTCCACCCGATGCGTCCGCGGGCGAGCATGCGCAAGCTGGGCGAGATCTTCAGCGTGTCGCAGTGGATGCTGGTGCAGAACATCGGCAACTACGTCGACAACAGCCTGCACAGCCTGCTTGTCGGTCGACGTGACGGCGCGGCGGTGATGGGCGCCTATGCCTTGTCCGACGAACTCGCGTCGGTGCCGTCGACCGAGGTGCTGCAGCCGCTCAACCGCGTGCTCTTCCCGGCGTTCGTCGCCATCAAGGACGACCTCGCCCGGCTCAAGTACGTCTTCCTGCTCGCGCAGAGCATCCAGACGGCGGTCGTGTTACCGGCGGCCGTCTTCCTGTCGCTGCTGGCGGCCGACCTGGTGCCCGTGCTGCTGGGTCCCAAGTGGAGCGCCGCCGTGCCGCTGCTCGCGACCCTGGCGATCGGCTCCGCGCTGCGCGGCGCGAGCGCCAGCGCCTGGTACGTGGGGGTGACCCTCGGCCACGAACGGCGCTCGGCGCTGCTCGCCTGGGGCCTGGTCTCGCTGTTCCTCGTGCTCGCGTTCGTCGTCTTCCCGACCGCCGGCGCGCAGCGCATCGCGCAACTTCGGGTCGCGGTGCTTGCGGTCGGGTTGCTCGTGCAGCTGCTGATCGTCGCGCGTGCGCTGGGCAACGTCACGATGGGCGAGATGATGCGTGGCGTCTGGCGCAGCGTGGCCTCGGTCGTGGTCGCCGCCGCCGTGGCCGAACTGCTGTCGGGCCTGCAATTGGGGGTATGGGCCAGCCTGTTGGGCAAGTTGCTGGCATGCACAATCGCCTACGTTCTCGTGCACATGGTCCTGTGGGTGGCAAGCGGTCGCCCCGACGGCCCGGAACGCTTCCTGCTGGACAACTTGCGGCCGCTCGCGAAGCGCGTCCGCGCACGCCTGGCAGGCATGCGCCCGCACCGCGAGTGACGTCGATCCCTCCCCCGTGAATGCACACCCCATGCCGCAGGCGCCCGATCATCAGTTCATGCAATCGCGCGAGAACGAACGCGAACAGGCACGCATTGCCGACTTGATGGCCTTGCTGCCGGCGCGCGGCGCCACCGTGCTCGACATCGGCGCGCGCGACGGGTATCTGTCGCTGCGATTGACGAGCCGGTTCGAGCGCGTGATCGCGCTCGACCTGACGCGCCCGCGGGTCGAGCACCCGAAGATCACGACCGTCGCGGCCGACGCCCGCTCGCTGCCCTGCGCCGACGACAGCATCGATGCCGTGCTGTGCGCCGAAGTGCTGGAGCACATCCCACCGCCCGCGTTGCAGGAGGTCTGTCGCGAGATCGTGCGCGTGACCCGCAGCGTGGCCGTGATCGGCGTGCCGAACCGCCAGGACCTTCGGCTGGGGCAGACGACCTGCGGCCATTGCGGCGGCCTCAACCCGCCGTGGGGACACGTCAACAGTTTCGACGAAGCGCGGCTGACGCGGTTGTTCGAAGGCCTGCGGCCGACGGCAACACGTTATGTCGGGTCGACCAGGGCACGCACGAACGCGTTGTCCTGCCGCCTGATGCGCTACGCCGGGAATCCCTATGGCACCTACGAGCAGGAAGAGGCCTGCATCCACTGCGCCAAGCAGCTGCCGCCGCCCGAGTGCCGCAGCTTCATGCAGAAGTTGGCGACCCGTGCCGGCACGGTCCTGACCAACCTCCAGCAGCACTTGACCCGATCTCGCGGCAACTGGTTACATATGAGCTTCGAAAAGCCTGCAAGCTGAGCCGCCATGAAAAGGACTCCACTGTCGAGCCGTTTCGGCGGTCCCTTCCTTGTCTGTCTCGTCGCGGCTTGCGGCGGCGGCGATCGCGCGCCGGTCGACGACGACTGCGAGCAGCCGCAGGCGCGCGAGGCTTCCGTGCAGAGCGAGGCCAGCGCACAGCTGTCCGGCCGCTTCGAGGCGGTGGCGGGCGCCGCCTCGACAGTCGGCCTGCCGGCCTGGCGCAGCAGCGCTGCCGATGCGCGCGCAGCCTTTGCCGTGACCGTGGCGCGTCCCGGCTACTACGAGTTGTTCGCCCGCTGGCCCGCGGGCTTGCCGCAGGCCGGGCCGGTCAGCGTCGAGGTCGAGCATGCCGATGGCCGCACGACGCTGGCCGTCGACCAGGCGCTCGACGGGGGCGAGTGGGTCTCGCTGGGCTCGCACCGCTTCGACCCCGCGCAGCGCGGCAGCGCCGAACTGCGGCCCGCCGGCGCGCAGGTGCTGTATGTCCGCAGCCTGCGCTGGCAGTACGCCGGCGTCGAGCGGCCGGCGTTGCAGTGGCAGGCCCCGCGCCTGCCGGTCGGGCTCAAGGGCAGCGCCTACAGCGGCCGGTTGTCGGCCGCCGGCGGCGCCCTGCCTTACCGGTATGTGCTCGGCGCAGGCGCGTTGCCGCCGGGGCTGAGCCTGGACACGGCCAGCGGCCGCGTCAGCGGGCGTGCGCTCGCGGCGGGGCGGTTTCGCGTCGGCATCACGCTGCTCGACGCTGCGGGCGCGAGCCAGTCGTCGACGCTGGAGATCGTGGTCGGCGAGACGTCCGCCAGTGCCGAGCGTGCGTCGGGCTTGACGAGCAGCGTGCCTGTGCGCGAGCAGCGTGCCGACGCCGCCAGCGCGAGCCTGGACAGCCTGCTTGCCGGCATCGCGGCGATGCCCGAGCGCGGCTGGCAGAAGCTGAATGCGAACAGCTACTCCGACGTCTGGACGCCCGCCGACCTGCGCCAGTGGATGGGCCAGGGCGACCCGCTGCCGTCGGCGATCATCCTGGCCTGGAGTTCGTTCGCCTGGGACTCCAACCGCGCCCGGTTGGTCCTCTATGGCGGCGGCCATGCCAACTATCGCGGCAACGACGTGTACACCTGGGACGCCGCGACACGGCTCTGGCAGCGCGCCTCGCTGCCGAGCGCGATGGTGCAGGATGGCCTGGGCAACTGGAACGCGATCGACGGCGCCGCCCGTGCCCCGGCGTCGGCGCACACCTACGACACCACGATGTTCTTTCCCGTCCTCGACCGCGTCGTCGTGCTCGGCGGCGCGGCGGACGCCAACGGCGGCCACTTCCTGACGCAGGCCACGACGACGGCGAGCCGCATCACCGGCCCCTACCTCTTCGACCCCGCGCGTGCCGACGGCAACAAGGTCGGCGGCAGCACCGGTTCGCACGTCACGCGCGTCGCACCGTTCCCCGAGATCGTCGGCGGCAACATGTGGTCCAACCGCGAAAGCTGGCTGCATGCGAACGCGAACTCGACGCCGCCGGGCGAGAGTTTGGTCAACGGCTGCACCGGCACGGCGACCGAAAACGGCAAGGACGTCGCTTATGTGCGCACCGCGCACCGGCTCTACCGCTACACCATCCATGACCTGAACAACCCGGCGGCGGACACCTGGCAGCAGGTCGGCCGCTACTGGAGCACCGGGTCGGGCGATCAGTCCACCTGCTCTTACGACATTTCGCGCAAGCTGTTCGTCGTCGCTGCCAGCAGCTCCGTGACGCCGTTCGTTTACTGGGACCTGCAGACCGCCGGGGCGGCGAACGACGAAGTCGCTTTCACCCCGGTCGACCCGACGGGCGAGTTCACACAGCTGCTCGCCGGCGGCGCGATCAACCTGCGCATGTGCGCGATGGAGTACGACCCGCGACGGGCCGACCACAAGCTGTGGTGCGGCGACGGCCGGGTCTGGACGCTGACGCCGCCGGCCACCCCCGGGCCCATCGGCTGGACGATCACACGCGCCAATGCGCAAACCGCGGCGGCACCCTCGGAGAACGTGGGCACCGGGATTCTGGGCAAGTGGAAGTACATCCCCAACCTCGACGTCTTCATGGGGCTGGCCGACCCGGTGCTGGGCAACGTCTGGATCTACAAGCCCGCAGGCTGGGTGCACCCGTCGCCGCCAGCGACGAATCAGCCGCCGCAAGTGAGCCTGACGCAGCCCGCGGCCAATGCCAGCTACACCCAGGGCAGCCCGGTGATCATCGCCGCCGACGCGACCGACGGCGACGGCACGGTCGTCAACGTCGAGTACTACGCCAACGGCGCCAAGATCGGCGAATCGACGTCGGCGCCGCACGGCCTGGTCTGGGCGTCGGCCGGGGTCGGCGCATGGAGCCTGCTCGCAGTCGCGACCGACGACGTGGGTGCGCGCACCAGTTCCGCCGCCGTCGCGATCACGGTCAACCCGAGCACTGCGGCCAACCTGCCGCCGAGTGTGGCGCTCAGCCAGCCGCAGGCCGGGGCCACCTTCAGCGTCGGCGACCCGATCGCGATCGCGGCCAGCGCGGCCGACGGCGACGGCAGCGTCGTGCGGGTGGAGTTCTATGCCGGGCCGACGAAGATCGGCGAGGACACTCAAGCGCCCTACGCCGTCAACTGGGCTGGCGCGGCAGCGGGCGTGCACGTCCTCAGCGCGGTGGCGATCGACGACGACGGCGCCAGTACCGCGTCGGCGGCGCGCAGCATCACCGTCAATGCGGTCGTGCCGGCGAACCAGCCGCCGACCGTCGCGCTGACCCAGCCGCAAACCGGCGCATCGTTCGCAGCCGGGACGCCGGTGCTGATCGAAGCCAGCGCGTCCGACGGCGACGGCAGCGTGACGCGTGTCGACTTCTATGCCAACCAGGTCAAGATCGGCGAGGACAGTACGGCGCCCTACGCCTACACGTGGAACGGCGCCCCCGCCGGCAACCACAGCCTGAGCGCCGTGGCGATCGACGATCGGGGCGCCGGCACGACATCGGCTGCGCGCAGCATCGCGGTCACTGCGGTGGTGCTGCCGAACCAGCCCCCGACCGTCACCCTTAGCCTGCCGCTCGACGGCGCGTCCTATGCCGTCGGCAGCCCGATCGTCATCGAGGCGCTGGCCGGCGACAACGACGGTACGGTGGTGCGCGTCGACTTCTACGCAGGCGAGACGAAGATCGGCGACGCCACGCAGTTCCCCCACGCCTACACCTGGAACGGCGCCGCCGCCGGCACCCACCTGCTGAAGGCGGTGGCGATCGACAACGTCGGCGCCACCACCCCATCCGCCGTGCGCGCCGTCAGCGTCGTCGCGCCCGGCTCGGACATCTGCCGCGCTCCGGCGACCCGTTGACCTGTGCAAAGCGAGAGCCCGTGCGACAAGCGGAATTCAGAGTGAAGCGGTGCGCGATCGGAGCCGCCGCCGTCGGCCGCGCCGGCGCGCCGGGTCGACGAGTGCTGCGCGCGCTCGGCGCTGCCTTGCTGATCGCCGCATCGGCCCAGGCTGCCGCGCTCAGCGACGGCGAGGGCGGCGCCACCTGCCGGTACTACTCGCTCGATGGCCGCCTGGCCTGGCAGCACGCCGGCGGCGACTGGGTCGATGCGGCGCGGGGCGCGCGAGGGCCGGCGCCGTTTGCCCAGACCCGGATCCAGCCCGCGCCGGCGCCGCAACAGCTGACGTGGAGCCTCGACGCCTTGGCGCTGGCCTGGCAGCGCGGTGACGTCCCGCCGGGCGCCGTGCTGTTGCGCGCCGTGCCGGGCAGCGGGCCAGGAACCGTCAACTTCGCCAGCCGCGAGGGACCGGTCGCCGCCGACGCGCCGTCGCTGATCGCGACGTGGGAGGACGGCCGGGTCGAGGTGTTGGCGCCGCTGGCCGACACCTTCTTGAACTGCACCTCCAACCGCAGCCTCGGCGGCCAGCCGATCCTGAAAGTGGGTCCGGAGGAGATGGGCTTGCTGGTGTTCCCGTGGAAACCGGCGCAGGCGGCCAAGCTGCGCGCCCTGAGCTTGCGGCTGACCAGTCCGCTGCAGTACGGGGCCGGCGCGACCATCGGCATCTACGCTCCGAGCTTGCCGCGCGTCGACCTGCCGCGGCAGACCGGGCTGTCCGACGGCCAGGCGCGCGACACCGGTCTGGCCCGCAGCGCCGACGTGCTGTATGTCGAGAACTTCGACGCCGGCTCGCGCTGGCGCGAATTCGTCGCCGACCCCAGCACGGCGGACAGCCTGTCGGTCGTCGATCGCGATCCGGCGCGCGGCTTCGAACCCATCGCCGGCCAAGCGCTGCGGGTGGTGATTCGACGCGGCACGCGCACGGCGCTGAACCATCACCTGCGCTTCGCCAAGCTGCCGGGCGGTGAGCCCGACGAGGCCTTCTTTCGCTACCACCTGCGCCTGGGGGCAGACTGGGACCCGATGGTCGACGGCGGCAAACTGCCCGGCTTTTCCGGCACGTACAACCGCGCCGGCTGGGGTGACCGCCGCGCCGACGGCTCCAACGGATGGTCGGCGCGCGGCGCGTTCTATGTCCTGCGCGGTACCCCCGACGCGCCCGACCGGTTCATCGGCAGCTTCCCGGCCACGATGGACGAGGATCTCGGTGACGCCTGGGGCTGGAACCTCGGCCCCACCGGTCGCCTGCAGAAGAAGCGCTGGTACGCGGTCGAGCAGTACATCAAGCTGAACACGCCCGGCAGGGCCGACGGCATCCTGCGCGCATGGGTCGACGGCGAGCTCGCGCTCTCGAGGGAAAACATCCGCTTCCGCAGCACCGGCGCGCTGAAAGTCGAGTCGGTCTGGCTCAACGTCTATCACGGCGGCATAGAGAACGCCGACCGCGACCTGACGCTGTACATCGACAACCTGGTGATCGCCCGCCGGTACATCGGCCCCGGCCGCTTCGCGCAGTGAATGCGCCGCGAATGGCCGACCGCCGCACGCTGTTCCGCGGTCGCTGCGAGTTCGACGATCCCGCGCTGGCCGCCCTCGCCCGCGGCGCGGACCCCGCGTCGCCCTGGCAACAGGCGCTCGGTGCCGGCATGCAGACGCTGCTGGCGATCACGCAGTCGGCTCGCGGCGAGTTTGCGGTAGGCGTCGCCGATGCGCAGGGCCGCGCCTTTCTGGCCGTGGACCGGTTCGCTGCGCAGACCCTGTGCTTCGCGGTTCGACAGGGCCGGCTGCACTTTGCCGAACGCGCCGACCAGTTCGGCCCGGGCGCCGAACTCGACCCCGAGGCGCTGTTCGACTACCTCTACTTCCACGCCATCCCGTCGCCGCGTACCGTCTGGCGCGGCGTGCACCGCCTGCCGCCGGGCCACTGCGCCTGGTTCGAGGACGGACGGCTGAGCGTCGCACCCTACTGGACCGCGCGCTTCGACGAGCCGCGCGCGGCCTCCTTCGGCGTGCTGCGCGATGCGTTCCGGGGCCACCTGAAAGCCGCGGTCGCGCGCCAGCTCGACGGCAGCAAGCCGGCATGCTTCCTGAGCGGCGGCACCGACAGCTCGACCGTCGCCGGCATGATCGGCGAGGTCACGGGGCAGCCCGCCGCCACCTACTCGATCGGCTTCGAGGCCGAAGGCTACGACGAGATGGCGTATGCGCGCATCGCGGCGCAGCACTTCGGCTGCGAGCACCACGAGTACTACGTAACGCCCGACGACTTGGTGCGCAGCATCGCCGAAGTCGCCGCGCACCACGACCAGCCGTTCGGCAACTCGTCGGCGCTGCCCGCCTACTACTGCGCGCGCAAGGCGCGCGAGGACGGCGTGACCCGGCTGCTCGCCGGCGACGGCGGCGACGAGCTGTTCGGCGGCAACTCGCGTTATGCGAAGCAGCGCGTCTTCGGCTGGTATGGGCGGCTGCCGGCCGCGCTGCGCAGCGGCGTGATGGAGCCCGTGTTCGGGCTGCCGCTGGTCGCGCGCTCGCCCGGGCTCAAGAAGGGATCGAGCTATGTCGAACAGGCGCGCGTGCCGATGCCCGACCGGTTGCAGATGTACAACCTGCTGCTGCGGCTGGGGCTGGGCGAGGTGCTCGAACCCGGGTTCCTGGCGCAAGTCGACGCCGAAAGCCCTGCGCGCCAGCAGCGCGAGGTCTGGGCGCGCAGCGCAGACGCGAGCGAGATCAACCGCATGCTCGCCTTCGACTGGCGCTACACGCTGGCCGAGAGCGACCTGCCGAAGGTGCGCGGCAGCACCCAGCTGGCCGGCGTCGAGGTCGGCTACCCCTTCCTCGACCCTGCGCTGGTGGACTTCTCGCTCGGGCTGCCGTCCGACTACAAGCTCAAGGGCTTGAAGCTGCGCTGGTTCTTCAAGGAGGCGCTGCGCGGCTTCCTGCCCGACCAGATCATCAACAAGAGAAAGCAGGGATTTGGCCTGCCGTTCGGTGTCTGGGCCAACCGGCATGCGGCGCTGCACGAGCTGGCGACAGATTCGCTGCATGGCCTCGCGCAGCGCGGCGTCGTGCGGCCGGCCTTCATCGGCCGCCTGCTGCAGACCCACCTGCCGACGCATCCCGGCTACTACGGCGAGATGGTGTGGATCCTGATGATGATGGAGCAGTGGCTGCGACATCACGCACGCTCATGGCGCAGTTCCTGACGCGCCGTGCAGCCCTGGCGCTCGCCGCCGCCCCGCTCTGGCCGGGCCGCGCACGGGCCGCCGAGGCGGCGCTCGAGCCGGACGCGGCGGCGCTGGAGCGGATCCGGGCGTTGCGGCCCAACCAGTCGCTGCGCCTGGGGCGGGCCAAGGTGGTCGGCGACTTCAACGCCACCGCGCGCCAGTTCGGCCTCGACCGAACGGGCCCGCGCGCGCGCGACTACTGCCGCAAGATGGTCTGGGCGCCGGAGCGGCGTCGCGCCTTGTTCGCGGGCGCCAACCATGGCGTGCCGCATCGGCTGAACGATGTGTGGGAGTTCGACCTGGTCGCGATGGCGTGGGTGCTGCTCTACGCGCCCGATCTGCCGCGCAGCTATGGCGGGCTGGGGCCGGACGCCTCCGACGTGGTGTTTCGCGACGGCGTGCTGATGACCCGGCGCGGCGGCCCCGCCGTCGTGGGCCACACCTGGTCGGGGCTGACCTACGACGCCGCGTCGCGCAGCATGCTGTTCATGAACGTCTGGCCGATCCGTGTCGAGCCGCTGGTCGAGCAGTTGGGCGGCGACGTGGCGCAACGCTACCAGGGCCCCCCCCTGTGGCGCTTCGACCCGGCCAGCCGCCGTTGGACATTCGTCAGGACACCCGCGCCTGCCCCCTTCCCCGCGGTCGGCGCGCTGCTCGAGTGGGTGCCCGAACTGGCCGGCACAGTCTGGCACATGAACGACTGGCAGCTCAGCGCAACATGGTTGTTGGATGGCGAGCGGCCCGCCTGGAAGGTCATCGCCGACGCCGCATCATCGCCCGGGTTTGCAGAGCATGCGCCGGGGCGCGAACTGGTTGGCTACCACGACCCTGTGCGCCGCCTGCTCGTTGCGCAGCACGAACACGCGACCTTCCACTTCGACACTGCGAGCCGCCGTTGGACCGGCACCATACGCTCCGGCGGGCCGCACGGCTACGATGCGCACACCGTGTTCTACCGCCACCCCGCCACGGGGCTCGGGCTGCTGGTCGACTTCCGCGACGGGCGCATCCACGCCTATGACCCCGACAAACGGAGCTGGCGCACGCTGTTGCCGCAAGGCGATGCCATGCCGTGGGGCCCGCGCGTGCTGAGCTATGTGGATCAGGCCCTCGACGTGCTGGTTTCGGTTGACGACACCAACGTGTGGATCTATCGGCCTGGCTGATACTCGGCGGGGTCGCGGGCCGAGGCCCCAAGCCCGTCGGCAAACGGCCGACCGAGCACGCGGCGTCGGATTCAAGCCGCGTTGCGGATGAGGCGAAGGCCGAAGCGCGTGCGCGTGTGGTCCCAGGGTGTGAAGCGCGGCAACTGGTACGGGTCGGCGCCCGTGCGAGCGACGCCCGGCGCGGTCGAGAACGCCGCGTCGAACCCGCATTCGCGCACGATGTCGACAGCCTCGACGCCATAGTCGCGCTCGGGCTTGCCGTTGGGATAGGCGAACAGTCCGATCGGTTCCTGCAGCAGCGACTCGAGCACTTTTTTACTGGCAAGAATCTCCTGCCGCGCGCCCTCGGCGGGCAAGCGGGCCAGGATCGGGTGCGAGACGGTGTGCGCGCCGATCTGCATGCCCGCGGCGCGCAGTTGCCGCACCTGCTGCGAGCTCAGCATGAGTTCGCCGGGCGGCTCGACGCGGCAGCGGCGTGCGACCTCGTCGACGAAGCGTTCCCGCGCGTGGACCTGCATGTACTTCGCGTGGGCGATCAGCGTGTCGATCGCCGCCCGCTTCTGCGCGGCGGTATCCACCTCGAACGTCGGGACGCCAGCGCCGAGACCTTCGACGTCCAGCTTCGCCAGCGGCGTGCGGCGCAGCGACTCGATGAGGGTATCGTTCCACATCCGGCCGCCGTCGAGGAAGCCGGTGGCGACGAAGAAGGTGGCCGCCAGCCCGTGACGCGCCAGGATCGGCAACGCCACGTCGTGGTTGTCCGCATAACCGTCGTCGAAGGTGATGGCCAGCGCGCGTGCAGGCAGCCTGCCCTCCTGCAGCCGCCGCACCGCGGTGTCGAGAGGGAGCACGTTGCACCAGTCGCGCAGCCAACCACAGACCGCGTCGAAGCGGCGTGCGTCGGTCTCCTGCGGGAACAGCGGGTCTGCCTGCGCGAGCACGCGGTGGAAAATCAGCACCGACAGGCCGCCGCGAGGGCCGGCCGGCGAGGCCAGCGTGTACAGGGAGCGCAGCACCGCCTCAACTTCCCTTGTTGGACCAAGCCAGCCCCGGCACGATGCGCCAGCCCCGCGTTGGCGTCGGTTCGCGCTCCCAGGCCCGCGTCTGTACCCAGACCCGCGTCAGCACCACCATCACCATGATGTTGTACGGCAGGTCGAAGTACGACAGGCTCAGGAACGCACCGCCAACGGCGTAGCCGAGCAGGGACACCTGGCACATCGCGCCGAGCTCGCTGCACCACTTCGCTTGCGGGATGGCCGCTGCATGCTTGCGCAGCCAGGCCGCCGAGCGCCAGGTGGCTATCCATATCCACAGGAACAGCAGCAAGCCTACCAAGCCGTGGTTCCCCATGACCTGGAAGTAGATGCTATGCGCCGCGTGCGTAGTGTCGGTGAAATAGGGCGAGTAGGTCGCGAACAGCTCCGGCCGGGCCGCGTTGAAGCCGACGCCGAAGGGGTAGTTCCACGCCACCCCCCAGGCCGTCCACCAAGCACTGATGCGGCCCATTGCCGAACTGTCGTTCTCGTACTCGGCGATCGAGGCCATGCGCTCGGCCCAGTGCTCGGGCATGAAGGCCAGCAGCGCAAGCCCGGCGACGATCATCAGCAGGCCGCCGACGAAGCGGCTCTTGCCACGCCACCAAAGCAGAACCGTCATCGCCAAGATCGCAAGCAGGCCCCCGCGCGAGTAGGTCCCGAGGGCTGCCGCCGCACAGGCCAGCATCGCCGCGGTCAGCGCATGCCGGCTCCAGAACCCTTGCAGTTGAAGCTGCAGGAAACGCAGCAGCGGGATCGTCATCACCATCGCCAGCCCGAATTCGTTGTTGTCCTCGATGAACGAGCCGAGCGGTCCCCAGACGCGGAAGTTGCCGCCTTCGACGATCGTGAAGATGCCGCCCTTGACGCCGAGCAGCGCAAGCGACAGCGTGCATACCCACGCCAGCGCGAGGATGTGCTCCTTGCTGCGCAGCAGCGCCAGCGCGACGACGATCATCAGGTTGACCTTGATGACCTTGTTCCACTGCTCGTAGTCGCCGCTCGGGTCCAGCCCCAACGCCCAGGACAGGGTCACCCAGACGGTAAACAGGACGAACGCGACCACGGCACTGCCCTTGACGGGCGAGTCGCGTTCCCTCGTCAGCAGCAAGCCGACCAGCGTGCAGGCGGCAGCGATCGCCGCCAGCGGTGCGTCGTAGGCGACGCCCCAGGTGTAGCGGTGCGGGTTCATGATGCTGAGCCAGGTCCAAAGCATCACGCCGATCCAGGGCCGGCGGATCGCGATCAGTGCACCGACCATCACCATCGTCAGCACGAGCAGGTCGCGCAGGCTCATGCTCTGGCTCCCGCCGCAGCGACATGGCTCACGACATAACGAAACTTGCCCGACGCCTCGGCGTCGATGTAGTTGACGAACTGCACATCCACCTCGACCGACTTTCCCAACCTGCGCTGGAAGCGCTCGACCACCTCGGCCGCGCGCGCGCGGTCGAAGGCCGCGCCCGCATGCAACAGCACGGTCGTGCGGGCCAGGCTCTCCTGCACGATCTTGAACGATTCCAGCCCCGCCATGTCGCGCAGGATGTAGATCAGCGCCAGCCCGTGCATCACGGTGCCGTCGGCGGCGACCACGAAGTCGGTCTGCCGGCCCTGGATCTCCTTCAGCAACGGCAGGCCGCGGCCACAGGCGCAGGCTTCACCGTGGGCGACCGCGACATCGCCGGTGCGGTAACGCAGGAAGGGGAACTCCTGCGTCGCCATGTGCGTGACGACGATCTCGCCGGGTGTGCCGTCGGGGACCCGCCGGCCGTCGGCGTCGAGCAGCTCGACGACGATGTCCTCGGCGCTGACATGCATGCCGCCGTGCGGGCATTCGTGCGCGATGAACCCGGCGTCGCGCCCACCGTAGCCGTTGGCCACGGGGCAGCCGAAGACACGGCCGATGAGTGCGCGCTGGTCGTCGTACAGGCGCTCGGAGGTGACGAACACGACCCGGATGCCGAGCCCGTCGAGCGCCTGACCATGACGCTCGGCGTGCCGGGCGATATGCGCCAGCGCCGACGGGTAGCCGAACAACATGCGCGGCCGCTGCCGGCGGATGGCAGCGATGAAACCGTCGAGTTTGACGTCGGACATCTCGAATGCCGGCAGCAGCTCGCTGCGCAACAGGCCGTCGCGCAGGCGGCGCAGCCGGTCTTGAGCACCGAGCTCGATCGGTGAGCCCCAGACGACCATCTCGGGGTCACCGATGTCGACGCCCCACCAGCGTGTCGCGCGCCACTTCGCGGCCACGTCGTGGCTGATGCGATCGCGCCCCATCAGGAAGATCAGGGGCTCGCCGGAGGAGCCGCCGGTGTTGTAGGTCTTCAGCGGGCCGTGACCTTCGGCCGTCAGGGCGGCGAAGTGCTGCCGGATATCGGCCTTGCGTGTCAACGGCAGCGCCTGCAGGTCGGCGGGGGAAGTCACGCCGCGCGGATCGAAGCCCAGGCGGCGGAACTGGTCGCGCCAGTAGGGCACGCGCGTGCCGATGTCGAGCAGGAAGCCGCGCAGGCGCTGCGTCTGCTGCGCCTGCAAGGCGTCGGCGCTCAGCCATTGGGTGCGCTCGAGTTCGCGCCGCCAAGCGGTCGAGCGGTGGCCCTTGAGCCGCTCGTGCAGCGGAAACAGCAGCTGCGAGCAGACCGCGGTATAGGCGTTCAAGCGGCGCGCTCCTTGCGCACCGCAGCGCGGTAGGCGTCGAGCCACAACGCGCGCACCGGCGGCCAGGCGCAGCGCGCGGCCTCGGCGAGGGCGTTGCGCGTCAGACGCTCGGCCAGCGCGCCGTCAGCGAGCACGCGGCAAGCCGCGTCGCCCATCGCCCGCACGTCGCCCACTGCGACCAGCAGGCCCGTCTCGTCGTCGCCAAGCAGATCGGGGATGCCGCCGGCATCGGTGCTGACCACGGGCACACCGCTGGCGAACGCCTCGAGAATCGAGATCGGCATGTTGTCGACCGTGCTCGGGTTGAGCACGCAGTCGGCCCGGGCGTACAGGCGCGGCATGTCGGCGTTGTCGATGCGGCCGGCGAACTCGACGGCCTGGGCGACGCCGAGTTCGGCGGCCAGCGCGCGCAGTGCCGCGAGCTCGGTCCCCGTGCCCGCGATCGTGAGCGTCGCGGCCCCGAAGCGCTGACGCACGAGCGCGAAGGCGCGCAGCGCGGTCGCGATGTCGTAGATCGCCTCCAGGTTGCGCGCGACCAAGAGTCGCGGTGCGTCGCCGAACGGAAGCGCAGCGCGCGGCGTGAAGCGTGTCAGGTCGACGATGTTCGGCACCACGCAGGCGTCGAGGCCGTACTTGGCGAACACCTCGTAAAGGTAGCGCGACGGTGTCACACGCAGTGCCGCGCCGCGCAGTGATCTCAGCACGTGCCGAGGGGCCTTGGCAAAAAACGCGTCGGCATGGCCGCCGCGATAGTTGACGATCACCGGCCGCCTGCGCAGTGCGCCGATCCACAGCACCGGCGTCGTGTACAGATGCCAGGCCCAGCCCGAATTGGACAACACATGCACGACCTGTGCTCGCCCGACGGCACCCCACAACGCCGCCAGATAAGGCAGGAGCCGAAACAGCGCGCGCAACACCGGTACGCCGCCCACCCAGAGGGGGCGGTACGGGGGGTTGCTGCGCACCAGTTCGACCGCAGCGCCTTCGGCGCGCAACAAGCGCACCAGCTGTTCACACTGATTGGCCATACCGCCGGAGGGCGGCGGCAACGGCCCGACGACACACACCGCCGGCCAAGCCGAGTCGGCTGCCGGGGCGGCTTGCGCCGTGGACCAGGGGGTCGCCAAGTTCACCAGCACAGCCCCTGAACCGACGCGCGCAGCGCCGCGCGGTTGGGCAGGTTGACGAGATCGATCACGTTCTGGTTGGCGCGCGTGTGCGCGGCGAGCGAGCAGGCGATCTCCGGCGTCAGGATGCCGACCACGAGCACGTCGGCGCCCGCGATCACCGTCTCGATCTTCCGCTGCAACAGCTGTCCGATGTGCGGCAGGTGCCGCTCGATGTAGCGCCGGTTGGCGCCCAGCAGCTGCGACAGTTGCACCTCGGGGTCGTAGACCGCCAGCTGCACGCCTTTGCCGATGAGCTGTTCCGCCAAGGTAACGAGCGGGCTTTCGCGCAGGTCGTCGGTGCCGGTCTTGAACGACAGGCCGATGAAACCCACGCGCCGCTTGCCGGTGGCGAGTATCTTGTCGAGTGCGCGCGCCAGATGGGCCTGGTTCGACGCCAGGATGCCGGCGAGCATCGGCAGCTCGACATCGCGCTGCTTGGCGAGGTAGGTCGTCGCGCGCAAGTCCTTCGGCAGGCACGAGCCGCCGAACGCGAAGCCCGGCTTCAGATAGGCCTTGCTGATGTTGAGCTGGGTGTCCTGGCACACCAGGTCCATCACCTCGAAGGCATCGACGCCGAGCGCCTCGCACAGGCGCGCGGTTTCGTTGGCGAAGGTGATCTTCAGGGCGTGGAAGTTGTTGCAGCAGTACTTCATCATCTCGGCCGAGCGCACCGCGGTCTTGATGAACTTGCACGGCAGGTGGCCGAACAGCGCCTGCAGCTTGTCGGCGGGCGCGTCGTGGTTGGCGCCGACGATCGTGAACGGCGGCTTGTCGTAGTCCTTGATCGACGAGCCTTCGCGCAGGAACTCGGGCTGGAAGCACAGGTGAAAGTGTTCGCCGTCGCGCTTGCCGGATTCACGTTCGATGATCGGCTTCAGCACGTCTTCGACCGTGCCGGGCACGAGAGTCGAGCGGAAGACGACGACATGCATCGCGTCCTTGCGCTTGAGCGCGCGGCCGAGCGCTTCGGCCAGGCGCAGCACGGCGCCCTGGTCCTGGCTGCCGTTGGCCGCGCTCGGCGTGCCGACGCAGACGAGCGAGATCTCGGAGTCCAGCACCGCCTGCTCGACCTCGGTCGTCACGCTGACACGCCCGCTGGCGGCCACCGCGGCCATCAGATCCACCATGCCCTCCTCCACCACCGGCGTCTTGCCGGCGGCGATGAGTTCGAGCTTGGCGCGGTCGATGTCGACGCCGATGACGTGGTGGCCGTCGCGCGCCAGGCAGGCCAGGGAGACCGCGCCCACATAGCCGAGGCCGAAGATGCTGATGTTCATGCAGGGATTGTCTTCTTGGGCAGGGCGGGCGCGCCGAAGCCGGCGACGCAGCGCTCGATCAACGTGTCGAGCCGGAGCATCGACGTCGCCCAATCGTGGTGGCTCAGCACGCGCTCGCGGCCGGCCTGGGCCAGGCGCGCGTGCTCGGCGGGTTGTTCGACGAGCCGCAGCACCGCTTGGGCTATCTGCTCGGGCTGGTCGGCGACGAGCAGGTGGCGTTCGGCATCGGCATCCACACCGCCGGCCGCTGCACTGCTGGTCACGACCGGCACGCCCATCGCCATCGCCTCGAGGATCTTGTTCTGTGTGCCGCGCGCGATGACCAGCGGCGCCACCATGGCCGCCGACGCGCGGATGTAGGGCCGCACATCCGGCACCGAGCCGGTGACGGTGACACCCGACAGCTCACCCAAGGCGCGCATGGCGGGCGACGGGTCGGCACCGACGATCAGCAGTTTCAACGCCGGCCGGCGCGTCTTCAGCACCGGCCACACATCCTTGCAGAAGCGCGCCATGCACTCCTGGTTCGGGTAGTAGTCCATGCGGCCGATGAAGCTGATGGTGTCGGCGTCGTAGGCGCCGTCGGTCGGCGCGAAGAAGCCGGCATCGACACCGTTCGGAAACCATCCCGTCTGTGCTCCGGTGCCATAGTCTTCCAGCGTCTGCCACTCGGCGCGGGTGGTGGCGGTGCAGAGGTCGAAGCGGCGCGCGAGGCGCTTTTCGGCCCACAGCATTTTCGCGCCTTCGAGCGTGTAACCCCAGGACAGAGGCCACGGCTTGTAGTTCGCGTACTCGAGCCACTTCTGCGAATCCATGTCGCCGAAGTCGAGAATCTTCGGCACGTCGGTGACGTGTTCGACATACGGCGCGACCGACGAGCAGTGCACGAAGATCAGGTCCCAGCGCTCGCCGGCGAGCAATCGGCGGACCTTCGCCGCCAACTGGGGGCTGTAGAAGTAACCCATCGACGACGGTGTCACGAGCGGCAGCCGCGCGATCATACGTGCGAACTGCACGGGCTCCTTGACATGACCGATCTCGAAGCCTGCGCAATGCGCGGCCAGGCCCTGCCCTTCGTCCGCTTCCGCCGGCGAGCGGGCCAGCGAACAGACCGTGACCCGGTGCCCCTGCGCATGCAGATGCCGGATCATGTTGAACGGCCGAATCTTGCCGCCGCGCCTAGGCGGGAAGGGGAAGCGGTGGCAGAGGTACAGGATGTTCATACGCAAAGCCTTCATGCCCCACGCGAGCGAAGCACGAGCCGCATCGGCCGGGACCGACGCAGGGGATTGCATCGCAGCACGATGCCCACCTGGTTCCAACCCGCCATGCCGAAGGCACGGATCGAAGCCGTGTTGGTCAGCCAGATCCTGGCAAAGAGCCGCACATGCCCTCGCGCAACCATATCAGCCGTCGATCGCTCGATGAGCCGGCGGGCGATGCCTCTGCCGCGGCACTCATCGAGTGTCACCACTTGCATCAGGTTGGCCTCTGCCGCACCGAGCGGCCAGAAGTCCCGAGATCGATACCTTGCACCAAACCAGTATGCGCAAACTCCCACGATCCTGTCGCGCTCGAAGTAGGCGAAAACGCAGGCCTCGTCGCCTGCATACCAAGCCTGCGCCCGCATGAGTGGATCGCCACTGCGCTCCAGGTCCGCGTGGTCGACGAGGCGAATCTCGCCCGCATCGGCTGGTGCCTCGGCCGCCGCACGTGTGGGCACGCCGTGCGCGAAGATCCGGTAGACCTCGTAGCCGCCGGTCATGCAGAGCAGCAACTTCTTCAGGTGTCGGGTCATCACGGCCGCTGGAAACCAAAACGCAGCATGCGCCTGAGGAGCGTGCGGGCACCGATGCGCCGGGCGACGAGGCCCGACACGCGGGACAGGTGGTTGGTCGCCCTGTGCCCACCCACGAGCAGCCGATGCCACGCCGTACGTTTCAGGAAGAAGACGTTGGCGCAGCTCAGCTCGTGCGTAGCGAACAGACGCTTGTGTTCAGACTCGCCTTCCGTGAAGTCGAAGGTCGCGAAGCGCCGTTCCGCAAACAGCTCTTCGAACGCAAGCCACTGCAAGACCGTGCCGACGGAGTGTTTTGCGTACTCGGGGTCGTACCCGAGGTAGGCATAAATCAGCGCGTCCTCCTGCGCCGGGCAATACAGATAAGAGACCGGCCGACCGCGATCAAACAAGACATAGGCGCGCACCCGGTCGGCGGCGCCGAGCGCAAGCATCGACTCGACAAAGGCGTCATCGCTCGGTATCCCGGCCTCGAGCAGGCGTTCCTGGTAGGTTGTCGCAGACACCGAGCGTGCGGCGCGATGAAACTCCCGCAGCTGCTTCGGGCCGCGGTAGCTGCGCCACTCGACGACACCGCCGCTGTACTCCTGGAACTTCTTCAGCTTGCGCTTGATCGTCGAACGTGTCTTCGACGAGAACTTGCCCTCGTACGCCTGGAAGCCCATCGTCAGGTCGACGAAGCAGTGCCGATACTGCAGCGGCACGTAGCGGATGAAGCCGTCGACGACAGCGACCTCCGGCAGCAAGGACTGCACAGGCATCGCACGCATCATGTATCCCGCGGCATCGCCGAGCGCGGGCACTCCCGGCGGCCGCGGCGCGGCCTCGGGCGGCGACCGGTCGCTGAGCCCGAACGACCGGCAGTGCAGACGCAAAGGCGCGCTGAAGATCGTCCAGTCGCTGAGCTGGAACCTCAGCTTCGCCACCCTCAGGCTCCAGGCGTTCACGCGGCCAGCCCCTGTTTGCGGGCGGCAGCGGGGCGACGGCGCAGCCCTGACCGGGTGCGCCACACCTTCGCCCGTCGGCCACGAGAGCCCGTGATCTGTCCCACTCGAACTGCCTCCTATCGGATCGCGCGCCACGCTTGCTCGGCATAACGATGGACTGTCGTCCACAGTTGCGTCTGCGGTCGGCTCGCACCCGTGTCATCGCCAGTCTCGGCGCCGAAAGCGCGAACTTCGAACCTGTCGCTATGTTCGGCCAGGAAGCGGCAGAGCGACTCGAATCGCTTCACGACGATCCAGTCAGGCTCGCTAGTTCCCGGTTTGAGCATCTCGAAGTTGTGCGACACGATCACGAAGTGGCGAACGCCTCGTCGCCACGCATCGTGCAGAGCGCTCGACAACTCCGCGTGCGAGCAGCCATTGATCTGCGCCGGCCTGAGCCGGCCGATGCCGTCGCGCATGACGGTGACCGGATAGCTGCGCACACCTTCGATGACGCGGACATCCGTGAACGCCCGAAGGTCTCCGAGTGTCCCCGCGCTGTGGTCGTAGCAGGCGTTCAGGCTGCTGTCGACACACAGGTCATTGGCTGCCAGCGCGCGGTACGTGTCGGCGTTGGCGGCAAAGCTGCCTGCACGAAAGGCCGACACCGTGGTGCCGGTCTCCGCTTCGAGAAGCGCCCGCCCGCTGCGTATGAGCGCGGTCTGCTCGTCGAGTGTGTAGTAGGTCAGGTGCTGGCGCTTGGTCTGGCACGCAGCAATGAGCGCAGGACGTATCTCGTCGGTCCACTCCGGGTGCAGGTGCAGTTGGACGTCATGGCCGGAAGCGGCAATGATCTCGACCATCCGCGCCAGCCACTGACGGCCGAAGCGGGCCGAAAACAGCGGCTCGACAAAGAAGACCCCCTTCAGTCCGAAGCGGTCGAGCAACTCGACCGTCTTCGGCAAGGCGTAGTCGCCGGCGGGCGAGCGGCCGTAGCAGTAGCGCTCGAACGCCGACGGAAAGCGCCTGTCGAGATCGGTCCACGAGCCGCACCACAGCTCCACGTCGAATGTCAGGTAGACGTTCATGCAAGCACGGGTATGCGCTGCGCAACCGAAAGCTCGCGCAGTTGCGCACTCACTTGCGACGGTGCCAGTCCGTCCAGATGGATACGGCTCCAGACTTCCAGGTTGAGCAGCGCCAGCAGCGCATCGGTGCCGTCGCTGCGGTTGCTCCCGTGGTCGGCGACCAGCGCCGACACCGCGGTCGGGTTGAACAGGCCGCGCTGCCTGACGACCGCCGGCGACAACAGCTCGCGCACCACCGCCAGCAGCTCCTTCTTCAGCCACGCCCCCATCGGCGTGCCGAAGCCGCGTTTGGCGCGGTTGAGGATGTCGTCCGGCAAGGTGGGCGTCAGCGCCGCCTTCATCAGGTGTTTGAGCCGGCCGCCCTTGACCTTCAGGTCGCCGGGGATCGCCGCCGCCATCTCGACCAGTTCGTGGTCGAGCAGCGGCACGCGGCATTCGAGCGAGACCGCCATGCTCATCTTGTCGGTCAGCAGCAGCAGGTCGTCGGGCAACTGGGTCTCGGCATCGACCGCGAACATGCGGTTCAGCTCGTCGTTGCGGCCGGCCTGGGCGAATGCGGCCGACAGCTGGTCACCGGGCGACGGCTCGGCCAGCAGCAGCGATGCGAGCACGACGCGGCTCACCACTTGCAGATAGCTGCGATAACGCTCGTCGCCGTCCATCTCAGCGCTGGCGACGAAACCCTTGGCCAGCCGCGCGACATTCAGCCATTTGTGGTGCCGGTCGGCCGGCAGCCGCTGCGCGGTCGCGCTCGCGACGCGCCGCGCCCAGCCGGGCAGCGCGTTGAACTTCTGCGCGTAGTGGCTGCCGAGATAGCGCCGGTAGCCGCCGAACAACTCGTCGCCGCCGACACCGGACAAGATCACCTTCACGTCGCGGCGCGCGAACTCGCTCACCAGATAGGTCGTGATGAAGGCCGAGTCGGCGATCGGTTCGTCCAGGTGCCAGACCAGCTTGGGCAGCAGGCCGACGACATCGGGCTTGACGACGATCTCGTGGTGTTCGGTGCCGAACAGTTCGGCGACGCGGCGTGCATACGGCAACTCGTTGTAGAGCTGCTCGGCACTGCCGCCGTCGAAGCCGATCGCGTAGCTGCGGATCGGCTGCCCGGGCGAGGCCTGCGCCATCGCCGCCACCACCGCGCTCGAATCGACGCCACCGGAGAGGAAGGCGCCGATCGGCACATCACTCACCATCTGCATGCGCACGCTGCGCTGGATGCCCTCACGAATGCGCTCGACCCATTCGCTCTCGCTGACGCCGCGGTCGACCTGATCGGGCAGGCGCCAATAGCGCCACTCGCGCACTTGGCCGCCCTGCACCGCGAGCAGCGTCGCCGGCGGCAATTTGCGGATGCCTTTGAAGATCGACAGCGGTGCCGGCACGTATCCCAGGTGCAGGTAGTCCGGCAGAGCGTCGCGGTTGAGCTCGGTTCGCACACCGGGCAGTTGCAGCAGCGCCTTCGCTTCGGTCGCAAACGCGAGGCGCCTGGTGTCCTGCATCACGTAGAGGGGCTTGACGCCCAGGCGGTCGCGGCCGATGAGCAGGCGCCGCTCGCGCGCATCCCAGAGCGCGAAGTCGAACATGCCGTTCAGGCGTTGCACGACCGCGTCGCCCCAGGCGGCGTAACCGTGCAGCAGCACCTCGCTGTCGGACTGCGTCTTGAAATGGTGGCCCGCCGCTTGCAGCTCGGCGCGCAGTTCGCGGTAGTTGTAGATCTCGCCGTTGCAGACGATGGTCAGCCGCCCATCAGCCGTCGAGATCGGCTGGTGGCCGCCGGCCAGGTCGATGATCGAGAGCCTGCGCATCGCGATGCCGCAGTCGCGGTCGATGTGCTGACCTTCGTCGTCCGGGCCGCGGTGCGCCGTCACATCGCCCATCGCGCGCAGCCAGCGTGGCTCGACGGGCGCGCCGTCGAAGTGGATCAGGCCGTGGATGCCGCACATAAGGTCAGGCGGTCACCAGTTCGGCGCGACCGTGGCGGCCGAGCGCGCGCCGATAGACGTCGCGGTAACGCGCCACGCTCGCCGCCCAATGGCGCTCGGTTTCGACAAAACGCCGCGCCTGGGCACGCACCTGCGGCCAGTCGGCGCGCCGCTGCAACACATCGGCGATCGCCTGGGCCAGCGCGCCCGCGTCGCCGGCCGGGAAGAGGAAACCCGTCTCGCCATGCCGCACCAGTTCGCGATGGCCACCCACATCGGAGGCGACGAACATGCGCCCCTGCGCCATCGCTTCGAGCGGCTTCAAGGGCGTCACCAGCTCGGTCAGCCGCATCGACTTGCGCGGATAGGCCAGCACGTCGATGAGGTCGTAGTAACGCTGCACCTGGTCGTGCGGTACGCGGCCCGTGAAGATCACCTGGTCGGCCAGCCCGGCGCGTGCGGCTTGGGCCTTCAAAGCCGCCTCCTGCGGGCCGCCGCCGACCAGCAACAACTTCAGCGCCGGCTGCGCCGGCAGCAGGCGGCCGAGGGCGTCGATCAGCAGGTCGATGCCCTCATAGCCGTAGAACGAGCCCGCGAAGCCCAGCACGGTGGCACCGTCCAGGCCGAGCGACAAACGCAGCGCAGCGTCGGGTTCGGTGCCGACGCGAAACGCCGATACGTCGACCGCGTTCGGGACCACCGTGATGCGCTCGCGCGCGATGCCGCGCGACGCGATGTCGCCCTTCAGACCCTCGCAGATCGTGGTGATCGCATCGGCACGCTTGAGGGCAAAGGTTTCGAGCGCGCGCGACGCGCGGTAGCGCGGGCTGCCTTCGGTGGTGCGGCCGTGGTCGACCGCCGCGTCCTCCCAGGACGCGCGCATCTCGTAGACCAGCGGCAGGCGATAACGGCGCGCGACCCTCAAGCCGGGCAAGGCGGTCAACACCGGCGAATGAGCATGGATCAGGTCCGGCTGCGCGCCGCGCACCAACGTGTCCAGACGTTTGGCGGTGGCACGCATCTGCCCGATGAGGCCGGTGCCGGCGGCGCTGGGCGTGCGGTGGAAGGTCCAGCCGTCGACCTCGTCGACCTCGGCCGTGCCGACACCCTGCTTGGGCGTCGTCAGGTGCAGCGTCTGCCAGCCGAGCGCACGCTGCTCGCGCAGGATCGCCGCGGTGCGGAACGCGTAGCCGCTGTGCAGCGGCAACGAGTGGTCGAGCAGGTGCAGGACACGCAGCGCCATGACCTGTGCTTAAGCCGCCGCCTCAGCCGCCGCCAGGCTGTGCGCGGCCTGCGCCTGGTTGGGGAATGGCCAGCCGCCATCGACCACGTTGCGCAGGAAAGCCTCGAACATCAACAGCGTCCACAGCGGCGCCGAGTGGTCGCGCGCGCTGCTCTGGTGTTCGTCGATCAGCTGTTCGAGGTAGCGCCGGTCGAACCAGCCGGTCGATGCCAGCCGCTCGCCCAACACCGCCTCACGCACGCGCGCCTTCAGGGGCCCGCGGAACCAGCGCGCGAGCGGCACCGCAAAACCCATCTTCGGCCGGTACAGCACCTCGTTCGGCAGCGCCGATTCCAGCGCCTTCTTGAGCAGCCACTTGCCTTCGTTGCCGCGCACCTTCAGCGACGACGGCAGCGTCGCCAGCCACTCGACCAGCTCGTGGTCCATCAGCGGTTCGCGCACCTCGAGCGAATGCGCCATGCTGGCGCGGTCGACCTTGGTGTTGATGTCGCCCACCAGGTAGGTCTTCAGGTCCAGGTACTGGATCAGCGCCAGCGCATCGTCGGTGCCGGCACGTTCCGCGTGCTCCTCGAAAACCTGCTGCGCGTCGTAGCCGGCCAGTTCGCGCTTGAAAGCGGGCGAGAACAGCTGATCGCGCATGCTGCCGCGCAGGATCGATACCGAATGGAAGTACGCCTCCACCGACGAGCGCGCCATGCCCTGGAAGGTGGTCTTGGCGCGCAGCACCCGCGGCGCCCAGTCGGCCTTGGGATAGACCATGCCGAGCAGGCCGAACAAGGGCCGGCGCAGCTGCTGCGGCAGCGCCGAGCGCATGCGCTCTTCCATCATGTGCAGGCGGTAGCGGCGGTAGCCGCCGAAACTCTCGTCGCCGCCGTCGCCCGACAGCGCCACCGTGACCTGCTTGCGCGCGAGCTGGCAGACGCGGTAGGTGGGGATCGCCGAGCTGTCGGCATACGGCTCGTCGTACAACCGGGCCAGCGTGTCGATCAAGTCGAAGTCGTCGCTCGCGACCGTCTCGACATGGTGGCGTGTGCGGTAGCGGTCAGCGACCATCTGCGCAAACGCGCTCTCGTTGAACTGCGGGTCGTCGAAGCCGATCGAGCAGGTGTTGACCGGCTCGTCGGAGACGTCGGCCATCGTCGCCACGACGGCGCTCGAATCGACGCCGCCGGACAGGAAGGCGCCGAGCGGCACCTCCGAGATCATGCGCAGGCGCACCGATTCGCGCAGCCGGTGCAGCAGCTCGACCTGCGCGTCCTCGGCGCTGACCGGGTTGTCGAGCGTGAAGCGCACATCCCAGTAGGCCCGCGTCGGCGGCAGCGCCTGGCCGCGGCGGATGGTGAGCGTGTGGCCGGGCGGCAGTTTGCGCGCCTGCTTGAAGATCGACCGCGGCTCGGCGACATAACCGAGCGCGAAGTACTCCTCCACCGCCAGCGGGTCGATGTCGCGCTTCAGGCCACCGTGCGCAAGCAGCGACTTCAGCTCCGAGCCGAACAGCAGCTGGCCGTCGTCGAGCTGGGCGTAATGCAGCGGCTTGACGCCGAGCCGGTCGCGGGCGAGGAACAGGGTTTGCGCAGGCCGGTCCCACAACGCAAACGCGAACATGCCGCGGAAGCGCTTGACGCAGTCCTCTCCCCACGACTCCCAGGCGTGCACGATGCACTCGGTGTCGCTCTTGGTGTGGAAGTGATGGCCCAGCGCCTGCAGCTCGGGGATCAGGCTCTGGTAGTTGTAGATCTCACCGTTGAAGATGACACACACCGAGCCGTCTTCGTTGTACAGCGGCTGCTGGCCGGTGGCGATGTCGATGATCGACAGGCGCCGGTGACCGAGGCCCAGGCCCGGCTCCAGGTGCATCGATCCTTCGTCAGGGCCGCGGTGCAGCTGCGACGAGTTCATGCGATGCAGCACCGCACGTTCCAGGTCGCGCACGCCCTGGGTGTCGAAGATGCCGGTGATGCCGCACATGGTGTTGGTTGTTCTCGCCGTTCAGCGCTTCTGTTCGTACACGCCCTGGTAGGCCGCGACCATCGCCTGCAGGCTGAAGCGCCGCTCGACCTCGGCCCGTGCCGCGCGCCCATACCGCGCTGCGGTCGCGGGGTCGCGCACCACCTTCAGCATTGCCTGCGCCATCGCTTCGACTTCTCCTGCCGGGACCAGTTCGCCGGTGCGGCCCGCTTCGACCAATTCGGGGTTGCCGCCGACCGCCGTGGCCACCACCGGCAGGCCCGTCGCCATCGCTTCGAGGATGGTATTGGAAACCCCTTCGGCCCAGGAAGGCAGCACGAAACAATCGAGGCCGCGCATGACTTCGGCCACATCATCGCGCGCACCGGGCACCCATCCGAGGTGGTCGACGCTGGCCTCGCGTAACAACGCGACGCAGTCCTGGCGCAGCGGACCATCGCCGACCAGCACCAGCCGCGCACGAGCCTGCAAGGACGGGTCGATCTGCAGCATGCGAAGGAAGGCGCGTGTCAGCAGGGTCTGGTCCTTCACCGCCTGCATGCGCCCGACAGTGCCGACCAGCCACAGGTGATCGCCGGCGAAGGGGCAGCCGGGGATCGCCGGCCGGCCGCCGAAGGCCGGCCTGAAATGTTCGCTGTCGACGCCGTTGTAGATCTGCGCCACACGCGCGGCCGGTATGCCGACCTGGGCCACGAGATACTCCGCGAGCTCGCGCGACAGCGCCACATAACGGCCGACGAACGGCCGGTACAGGCGGCGCAGCCAGCGGTGTTTGGCGCTGCGGCCGTCGAGGTCGTCGACATCGCGCCCGTGCTCGCCGTGCACACGCAGCGGCACGCGCGCGAGCCAGGCAGGCACCTGCGCTTCCAGCGCCGCCAGGTTCCGGCTGTGCACCACGGCGGGCCGCATGCGGCGGATCGTGCGCCAGATCGCCGGATAGAGCTTGACGCCATGCCCCGCACCCTTGTGCAAGGCCACGTACTCGACATCGCGCCGCTGCACACGCTCGGCAAACGAGGTCACCTCGGTCAGCGCCAGCACCGCGTGGCGCCAGGCCGTCATGCGGTCGATCAGGTTCACGACGCCGTTTTCCAGCCCGCCGACGTCGAAGCGGTAGACCACGTGCAGCACGAGCGGCCTCGCGTCGCGAGCAGCCGCGCTGGCGGTCACAAGCGCCAGACGCGGTACCCCGCGCCCTGCAGCGCTGCGGCGTCGAAGGCGGCCTTGACGTCGATGAAGGCGCCGCCGGCGACCAGCTTGTCCGACAGCTCGGTCGCCTTCAGCTGCGCGAACTCGCGGTGCGCGACCGCCGCGATCATCGCCTCGGCGCGCGGCAGCTCGCTCCACGGCGTGAGCTTGACGCCGTATTCGTGTTCGGCCTCGGCGCTCTCGGCCTGCGGGTCGGTGACGTGCACATCGACGCCGTAGCTCTTCAGCTCGCGGATGATGTCCATCACCTTGCTGTTGCGCAGGTCGCCGCAGTTCTCCTTGAACGTCAGGCCGAGCACGTTGACCTTGGCGCCCTTGATGGTCGAGCCGGCGGCGATCATCTGCTTGATCGTCTGCTCGGCAATGAACTTGCCCATGCCGTCGTTGATGTGCCGCCCGGCGAGGATCACCTGCGGGTGGTAGCCGAGCATCTGCGCCTTGTGCGTCAGGTAGTACGGGTCGACGCCGATGCAGTGGCCGCCCACCAGGCCCGGCTTGAACTTGAGAAAGTTCCACTTCGTGCCGGCCGCTTCCAGCACTTCGCTGGTGTCGATGCCGAGTTTGTCGAAAATGATCGCCAGCTCGTTCATCAGCGCGATGTTGAGATCGCGCTGGGTGTTCTCGATCACCTTCGCCGCCTCGGCGGCCTTGATCGAGCCGGCGCGGTGCACGCCGGGCTCGACGATGGTTTCGTAGAGCTTGGCAACCCTGTCGAGCGTTTCGGGCGTGTCGCCCGAGACGATCTTGAGGATCTTCGTCAGCGTGTGTTCCTTGTCGCCCGGATTGATGCGCTCGGGGCTGTAGCCGACCCAGAAGTCGCGCTTCCACGTCAGGCCCGACTCGCGCTCCAGCACCGGGATGCAGACTTCCTCGGTCGCGCCCGGGTAGACGGTCGACTCGTAGACGACCGTCGCGCCCTTCTTCATGTGCCGGCCGACGCTGGTGGACGCACCGATCAGCGGCTTGAAGTCGGGGATGTTGGCCTCGTCGACCGGCGTCGGTACCGCGACGACGATCATGTCGGCCTCGCCGAGCATCGCCGCGTCCGAGGTGTAGACCGCATGTTTGGCAGCGGCGAGCTGCTCGTTGGCGAGTTCGCGCGATGGGTCAACCCCACGCTCGCACGCATCGACTTTGTTTTGCGCGATGTCGAAGCCGATCGTGCGCAGGTGTTTGCCGAACTCCACGACCAGGGGCAAGCCCACATACCCCAGGCCGATCACGGCCACCGTCTTGGTCTGACTCATCGTGGCTACCGGGGAAAAATTGAGATTGTCATTGCCGCTGCGCCAGCGCCGCGACGCTGCCGTCGCTCATCTGCCTGAGCTGCGTGCGCAGCACCGGCAGACTGGCGGCGACAAGGGCCTGCAGCGCAGGCACGGCCGCGCCCGGCTCGTCTTCGAGCGCATAAAAGATCAGCACCGCGCCGTCGTCGCCACGCCCGAGCAGCCGGCTCAAAGTGGTGAGCGCCTTCGCGACATGGTCGCTCGTCGTCAGGCGGCCGTCGATCCAGTAGGTCTGCCACACGCGCAGCATCGGCGCGGCGCTGCTGCCCAGGGGCGTCCAGCCGCGCAGCAGCGCTTCGCGCACATGCACCTCGCCGCTCGCCGCTGCCACGCCGCGGCTGCCTTGGGACACCTGCGCCCACCGGCGGTTGTCGCTACGCAGCAGCGTGTTGGTCGAGGTGACGAGCTTGCGTTCGTAGTCCTGCTGGCGGTAGTAGCCGACGTACAGCCCGACCGACTTGCCGTCGCGCTGCAGCACACGTTGGTACTCGGCCGCCGCGCCTTGAAACGCCGGGCGCCAGTCGACCAGCGGCACGTCGCTGGCACTCCAACCCGGGACCAGCAGGGGCGCCATGCGCGGCTGGCCGCGGTCGCGCTCAGCGCGTTCGACCGCAGCCAGCCCGGCATGCGGCAGCGCGGCGACCAACACCGTGACCAGCGCCGCCGACCAGAACGCAGGCGCGGGCGCCGCCGGCCGGCCGGTGACGGCCCAACGCGCCGCGCGCGGTGCGTCGTCGTCCTCCTCGCGCCATCGCGCACCGATCCAGAACATCAGGCCGATGACGATGCCGAAAAACACCCAGCCGTACAGCAGGTGGTCGGCACCGACCGCGATTCGGTTGCCCGACAGGTGGCCGAGCATCACGATCATGTAGGCGCGCAGCCAGTTGGCGACGATCGGCACCAGGAGCGCGACGCCGCAGAAGATGAGCCGGCGCTTCAGCGAGCGGTAGTTGAGATAGGCGAACAACGTGCCGACGACCATCGACGCCATCAGGTAGCGCACGCCGCTGCAGGCTTCGACCACCGACCAGTTGCCCGACGGAATCACGAACTGCAGCCCCTCGCGGTACACCGGGATGCCGGTCAGCCGCAGCGCCAGCACTGTGAAGTCCGCGGTCCAGAGCATGAAGATCGGCAGCAGGAACTCGCCGAATGGCACCGCGAAGAACAGGAAGCCGAGCGGGAAGGCCAGCGCACGGGTCACCTGCCAGCCCAGCACCGCCGGCACCGCCAGCACGAGCAGCGCGACGAACGCGAACTGCGTCACGGCGTTCACCGCCGCCAGATCGCCCAGCAGCCAGGCAAGCCCGATCACGGCCATCGGCAGCAGCAACCAGGGCGCCGGGCGCGGCGCCAACCTGGCAAGCGCGACGCGCTGGCGCCAGATCAGCCACAGCGAAATCGGCGGCACCAGGAAGGCGTGGGTGAAAGTGTCCGAGCGCGCCCAGATGCCGACCATCGCAACCGCGGTCTCGCGGTACAGCAGACCCACGGCCGCCAGCAGCACGGCGAGGGCGGCCAAGGCGTAGCGCCAGGAAGATGACGGCATCGTGTTCATCCCAGGCTGCGCACGACCATCGGGCCGAGCCGGTTGGCCAGTCCGAGCGGCAACCGACGCCAGGCCTCGATCAGCAGCCGGTACTTCGCATTCGCCGGGTTGTTCTGCGGCACCGAGTCGCGTTTGTACAGCCGGTACTCGTAGTGCAGCGGCTCGGGCTCGAAGCCCCAGTTCTTCTTGAAGTCGTAGGAACCGGTGCCTTGTTTGCTGCGGCCATAGTCGAAGGTCGCCAGGCCCCGTGCGCAGGCGGCGCGCATCAGTTCCCAATACTTGAAGTCGTTGGCCGCCAGGTCGCGCGCGGCGACCGCATCGCCGGCGTAATACGGCAACACCTCGTCGCGGAAGTAAAAGCTCAGCACGCTGCTGACGGCGGTGCCGTCGGCTGCGCTGACGGTGAGCACTTCGCAGTCGGCGCCGAACTCGCTGCGCAGCGCCTCGAAGTAGGCCTTCGGCAAGGCCGGCGTGCCGTGCCGGTGCTGGTTGCCGGCGTAGAGCGCGAAGAAGTTGTCGACGCCGTCTTCGACGCGGCTGGTGAGCCCGTTCTTGACGCCCTTGCGCACCATCGCGCGCTGCTTGCGCGGTATCGCCAGCAGGTTGGCCTCTTCGTCGCGCTCGATCGGCTTGCGAAACCGAACGTACAGCTCCTGCGCGGGCCAGTCGGCATGGCGGCGCTGCACATGCCGCAGCTCGAGGTGGGCCACGCCGAGGCGCTCGGCGATGCGCTCGGCTTCGGCTTCGAGCGCACGCGCGGCGTCTTCATGGTCGGCGGCGACACCGCCATAGACGGCGAACGGCAGGCTCACCAGCGACTGCCCGAACAGGAAGCTCTTCACGTGCGCGAGCGGCAACACCCCTTCGATGCGGCCGCCGGCTCCCTGGGCATAGAGGAAGTATGTCGGGTGGCGGAACACACGCGCCATCACCCGCTGCCAGCCGGCACGGTGGAAGAAGCTGGCCTGCGCGCAGCCGGCGACATAGGCATCCCAGGCCGACGCGGCATGCGCATCGTCCACGGCGAGCGACTTGACGACGAGGGTGGAAGAAGTCACTGCGCTGCGGGTCTCAATGCGTCGGCACCTGCGCGCCGCGCCCGAGGAAGATGCGATCCATGCGGTCCCAGCGGAAGTCGGCCAGCAGGCGCTCGAGACGCCGCTCCATGCGGCCGAGGTTCAGATAGTGGCGAAAGCGTGTTTTGGCGTCGATACCCGGGACGCGGGGCTGCTGCGGATCGATCTCCCAGGGGTGGAAATAGAACACGGCCGCCTGGCCGTCGCGACGGTTCACCGCGCCGATCAGCCAGCGCGACAACGCGTACGGGAACAAGCGGAAGTAGCCGCCGCCACTGGACGGAAAGTTCTGCGCCGCGACACGCAAGGTGGTGACGGGCACCTCGATCAGGCCGTCGCGCGCCGCATAGGCAAAACGCGGCGCGTCCGGCATGCCGTAGTGGTCGTGGCGGATCGGGTAGACGCTGGAGCTGTAGCGGTAGCCGGCGCGCTGCAGGCTGTCGAAGGCCCAGGGGTTGCCCTTGCCGATCGAAAAGCTCGGGGCGCGATAGCCGCGCACCTCGACGCCACCCAGGTCTTCGAGCAACGATTTCGCGCGGCCGATGTCGGCGTCGAACTCGGCGGGCTGAAGTTCGCTCGCCCGCTGGTGGCCGTAGCCGTGGCTCGCCAGCTCGTGGCCCTGGGCGACGATGTCGCGCACCAGCTGCGGGTAACGCTCGGCGATCCAGCCCAGCGTGAAGAAGGTGGCGTGGGTTTCGTGTTCGGCGAGCAGCGCCAGGATGCGCTGCACGTTGCGCTCGACGCGGCATTCACGCGTGTCCCAGTCGGCGCGCGCGATGTACGGCGCAAAGGCCGAGACCTGGAAGTAGTCCTCGACGTCGATCGTCATCGCGTTGGTGATCTTCACTGTGGTGCCCCGGGCTTCTTGAGGGCGTCGATGAGCGACTGCAGCAGCCCGAGCGTCTGCGTATTGATGCGTTCCAGCCGGGCCAGGCTCTGCTCCAGCCGCGCCAATCGGTCGCCGTGGCCTGCCATATCGAGCCCGGCCAGCTGCTGCGCCAGGCCTTGCGCGGTGTCGGCGTCGATCGTCAGGCCATCCAGTTCGAGGTCCAGCGCCGGATGCGGATGCCCCGCGCCGTTGATCATCTTGGGTCGCGGAACCTCGGCCTCCTGCGCGAACTCCCTGACCACCTCGTCGACATCCTCGCGCGTCAGGTGCGTCTTGCCGGCCATGAAGCCGAGCAGCAGCACGCGGTCGCAGACCGCGTTGATGCGCCGCGGCACGCCGCCCGACGCCTGGTACACGACCTCGTAGACGTCGTCGTCGAAGCTCGGCTTGCCGCTCGAGCCGGCGCACTTCAGCCGGTGCCGGATATAGCGCTCGGTGTCCTCCAGGTCGAGCGGCCCGAGGTGGCAGGTGGCCGCCACCCGCTGGCGGAACTGCTCCATCTCCGGGCGCTGCAGGATCTCGCGAAACTCCGGCTGGCCGACGAGGAAACTCTGCAGCAGCGACTGCGTGCCGAGCTGGAAGTTCGACAGCATGCGCAGCTCTTCGACCGCGCGCGGGCTCAGGTTCTGCGCCTCGTCGACGATCAGCAGGCAACGTTTGCCCTGGCTGGTCTGGCTGATCAGGAAGGCTTCGAGCGTGATCAGCAGCTCGGCCTTGGGCACGTCCTTGACGCGAAAGCCGAAGGCCGCGCCGACCATGCGCAGCGTGTCCTCGGCGTCGAGCTGGGTGCTGACGAGCTGGCCGGCGATGACGTTGCTGCCGGACAGCGAATCGAGCAACCCGCGCACGATGGTTGTCTTGCCGGCGCCGATCTCTCCGGTGATGACGATGAAACCTTCGTTGCGCGAGACGCCGTAGTCCAGGTACGCCTTGGCGCGCCGGTGCTGCTTGCTGCCGAAGTAGAAGTGGGGGTCGGGGTTGAGCTGGAAGGGTTTGCTGCTCAAACCGTAGAAGGCTTCGTACATCCGCTTAGAACCGCATCAAGAGGGTGCCAATGACCGCGTTCTCGCGATAGGGCTGGGAGCTGCTGTCGAACTGCGAGTGACGCAGACCCAGGGTCGCGGTCGTGCGTTCGCCCAACTGTTCCGACCAGGACACGGTCATGGAACGCAGATTGCTGTCCTGCGACGCGAAGTCGCCGCGCGTGCGCAGATACTGCACGAGCAGGCTGAGGGTGGATAGGGGCGTCATCCGGTGGCTGACGTTGAGTGACAGCCCTCGTTGGTGTACCAGCGCAGTGTTGCTGAAGTCGTCCGGTGCATCCGCCAGGGTATCGGCGCGCCGCGTCCAGGTTTGCTGCCACAGCAGGGTGATGGTGTCGCGCAGGCCACGCCACGCGAACGAAAGTTGCTGATCGCGCGTCAGTGTGACCGACGAGGTGAGAAAACCGCCGAAGACCGGCGTGCGCGGGTTGATGCCATTCACACGCAGGAAGTTCGTCACCAGGACATCGCGCAGCACGGGGTCGGGTTCCAGCGCCGCGAACTGGGCGAAGAACAGGTCGTAAAAGGTGCCGACGGCGGCGAGCGTTCGCTGCTCTTGGGGCGTCGAGATGTCGCGCCGGTCCGATGCCCGCCACGTGGTGCGCGCGGTACGGTATTCGGCAAAGGCATTGAACCCCATGCCGAAGAACCGCCGCTCCTGCTGCGCGAACACATGGGTGCGTTCGCTGGGCCGCCAGTCCAGCAGCCAGCCGGCGTTGTTGTAGGTCTGAGGCTGCAACGTGCGCAGGTCGTTGGACTCGCGCCCGCCGATCAGGGCGACCTGCAAGCTCGGCGTGATCGCATAGGCGGCTCGCGCACTCACCCGCTTGGACTCGGTCTTGCGATTGACGCGAAAGTCGTAGATGTCGTTCGTGCCTTCCAGCACCCAGCCCAGTCCACGCAGCGGTGTACCGCCCGAAAGCCGCAGCAACGCGCTGGAAATGTCGCTGTCGAACGCGTCGGAGCCCGCGCTGCGCGTGACCGCGTGCGCCACACGTGCCAGGTAGTCCACTTCGCCGGCAATGCTGCCGCGCAATACCGGCGCAATACTGAACTTCCGCTGGTCGGTCAGATTCGGGTTGGCCAGCGCCGGGTCCGCCGTCTGCTGCCCGAAAGCAGAGATCGGGCGACGTGCGATCGACGCCTGGACATCGACAAACAAACGCCGCTCGATCAACTCCGCGGTCACCGCGGCGTCCAGCAGATGGCGGATGCCGTCGTCGCTCGAGGCCGAGTCGATGACCCCCTCGAGGCTGTAGTCGACCTGCCCCTGCACGCGGCCGCGCCGGCTCGTCACGCGCAGGCCCGGGCTGATCTGCGTCAGGGAAGCGGTCCGCCCGCTGGCGCCGGAGATGTCGTTCAGCGTCTGCGTGATCAGGACCCGCGGCTCGACCCGCAATGCCGGCGGCGGCGCCCCGGTCTCCGGCGACACGGGGGGCGGCGGCTCGAGGGCCTGCGGCACCTGCGCCAGCGCACACGACATCGTGAGCAGGCTGGCACCAGCAAGCGCGCTGCGACGCGCGGGAGCGCTGCGCGGGCTCGCCTTCACGTCGCGGGCTTCGACGCCGCAGCCCCGTAGCCATAACCGTAGCCATAGCCGTAGCCATAACCGTAGCCGTAACCCGCCTGCGTCGCCGAGTCGGCCTGGTTGAGCAGCATCAGGCGCACCGGGCAATGCTCGATCGCCGCGAGCGCCTGCTCGACCGCCGCCTGCAGCGTCTTGCCGGCCTGCACCACGACCACGATCTGGCCCATATGCGAGGCCAACTCGCGCGCTTCCGTCGTCAGCAGCAGCGGCGGCGAATCGAAGATGATGAGACGGTCCGGATAACGTTTGGCCATGTCGTCGAGCAGTTGGCGCATCGCGTCGCTGGCGAGCAACTCGGTCGCTTTCGGGTGCGGGGTACCGCTGGGCAGGATCGACAGCTTCTCGACGTTGGTGCGCAGCAGCACGTCGGCCATCTCCGCACTGCCGTCAATCAGATCAAGCAGGCCGGGGCTCGGCGGCAGGCCGAGCACGTTGAGCACCGATGGCCGCGCCACGTCGGCGTCGACCAGCATCACCGTGTTGTCCATCTCGGCGGCGATGCTCATTGCAAGATTGATCGCGGTGAAGCTCTTGCCCTCGCCGGGCAAGGCGCTCGTCACCATGATCAGGTTGGCATGGTTGATCGTCGACGCACCCTTGCCCATCGCGTTGTCGATCAACGGGCGTTTGACGACACGGAACTGGTCAGCCGTCGCCGAGCGCGGCGCCAGCGGGGTAACGATGCCAGCTGACCCAAGGCGATCCAGATCGACCTCGACTTTGCGCGAGGATGCCGTGTCGGCTAGATGAACCGGCGCACGCGCGGTGGGCGCGACCGTCGGTCCGGCAGATACAGTCACCGGCGGCAGTGGAATTTCCACACCCGCTGCCCGCAGCTGTTCGAGCCGCTGCGCCGCTTGTTCGATCAGGCTACTCATCGAATTCCTCAGCGTGTGGCCATGAAGGCCATGACGATCAAGCCGAGCGCAAACATGCCGACCAGGCTGCCCGACGCGGTGGCGAAACGCAGCAGATTCGTGCGCGCCGCGCGCTCGTCCATCGCGGTCTTGATCCGGGACACGACGCCCAGCAAGGGCAGTTCGGTCTTCTTCCGCAACGCATCGGCATCGTGGAAAACGGGGCGCAGTTGGCTGGCTGCGAACGCCGTCAACAGCCCGGCCGCCATCGCCACCAGCAGCGCCAGCGGCAGCAGGAGGAACCGGTTTGGCCACACGGGCTGGGCCGATACGCGGGGAGGATCGATGAGCCGGAAGTCGGCCAGGCCCGAGCGATCCTCCATGTCGCCCGACATGATCGCCGCCTCGCGCCGAGCGACCAGGTCCTCGTAGTTCTTCTTGTGGATCGCGTAGTCGCGATTCAGCTGCATCGCCTCCGCCTCGAGCTGCGGTGCCGTCTTCAGCGACTCGCGCGCCTGGCTGTAGCGCGTCGTGTACTCGCCGACCCGCGTGCGCAGCGCGGCCACCTGCACCTCCGCGGTGGCGACCAGACGCCCCATCTCCTGCGCCGCCAGGCTGCCGGCGCCGGCCCCGCCGGCCGGTGCCGCCGCGGCCGACTTGCGCAGCGCCTCGACCTCCTTGCGCCTTTCCGCCTCCAGTTCGGCAATCATGCGACGTGTGTTCGCGACGTCCGGATGCTGGTCGGTGAAACGTTGCAGCAGTGTGTCGAGGTTGCGTTTCTGCGCCTCGATGCGCCCATCGAGCTCCGGCGTCGCGATCGCCAACGACGACTCCTGCAACAGGCTCTGCGTCGTCAGGTTGCCCTTCGCGCCCTTCTCCATGTCGAACTGGCGCCGGGCGGCGTCGCGCGCGTTCTCGGCTTCGCGCAACTCGAGCCGCGCCTGCCCGAGCTGGGCCGAGATCTCGGCCAGGCGCCCCGCCGAGTCCTTGCCGTCGGCGGTGTTGATCTCGATGTTGCGCAGCCGGAAGTCCTTCACCCGCGCTTCCGCCTCTTCCAGCTTGATGCGGTAGCCGCGAATCTGCTCGTCGAGGAAGGCTTTCGCCGACTCCGTGTCCTTGCGGCTGTCACCGAGGCCGGACTCGACGAAGATCGACACCAGCGACTGGATGACGCGGTTCGCCTTGGCCGGGTTCGAGTCCTGGTAGGCCAGCATGTACAGGTTGTCTCGCGCCGCGCTGCGAATCTGCAAATCGCGCATCAGCCCCTCGATCAGCTGCTCGCGCTGCAGCTTCGAATCGGTCTTCAGATCGAGATCGGCCATGCGCACCAGCTTCTCGACGTTCGGACGGCTGATCAGCGTGCGGCTGAGCATCACGACCTGCTGATCGACGTTGGGCTGCACCGTCAGGCCGGACATCAGCGGCTTCAGGATCGACTGCGTGTCGACGAAGATGCGCGCGCTGGCCTCGTAGCGGTCGGGCAGCTTGAACACGACGATCGCCCCGACGAGGGCCACGATCCACGCCACGGCCACCGCCGGCCAGCGGTACTGCCACATGCCGCGCGCCAGGGCGCGTGCTTGCCGCATCAGGTCTTCCATGACTCGATCCGTTTCAGAACAGGCTTTGCGGAATGATCAGGATGTCGCCCGGGCGCATCTCGACGTTGGCCGAGATGTCGCCACGGCGGATCAGGTCCTTCAGCCGCACCGAGTACTGCTTGCCGCCGTCCGCAGTGCGCAGGATGGTGGCGTCGTTGCCGGCCGCGAAGTCGGTCAAGCCGCCGACCGCGATCATGACGTCGAGCAGCGTCATCTTCTGCTTGTAGGGCAGGAATTGCGGCTTCGCCGCTTCGCCGACGACTCGGATCTGCTCGGAGAACGGGCCGACGAACGAGGTCACGATGACGGTGACGACCGGGTCGCGCACGTATTTCGCCAGCACCGTCTCCAGTTCGCGCGCCAGCTCGACCGGGTTCTTGCCCTGGGCCACGATCTCGTCGATCAGCGGCGTCGACAGCTTGCCGTCGGGGCGCACCGGCACGCTCATCGACAGTTCCGGGTTGCGCCAGACGATGATGTTGACGGTGTCGCCCGCGCCGATGACATAGCTGTAGTCCGCGCTCGACGCGGAGGCCGGCGCCGGCGGGAAGGACGGGCCGCTGACGCAGGCTGCCAGCATGGCGGTCGCGGCAGCGACCATCACGCCCTTCAAGGCGCGCAACATCCGGTGCGGGGTGGAGGTCATCACGGGCAGGCCCTCTTCATGTGGTTTCAGCGGGGGTGAAAAGCATAACGGCCGAGCCGGCGCAATGCACCTGCGCCGTGGCGATTGCCGATCTCGGCCGCGATGATCGCAGAAGCGCATCGCGGCCCGCCCCGAGACTGCGGGGGTGACCGCAGCGCGCAGCGGGCAAACGTCACGCCTTCGCCCTAAGGACGCGCTCCCATCGCCCCCGTTCCTCCCCGAGGGCCACCGAGGAGCTTGAACGACAATGCCGCGCACTGCTGCCTGACGACGTGCCGATGAGCCTCCCGTTCGACTACGACAGCGCGTTCGAGCGCAATATCGGCTGGCTCACCTTGACCGAGCAGGCCCGGTTGCGTGGCAAGCGGGTCGCGATCGCTGGCCTGGGCGGCGTCGGCGGTATACACCTGCTGACACTTGCCCGCCTGGGGGTCGAGCGGTTTCACATTGCCGACTTCGACACCTTCGGCCTCGCCAACTTCAACCGCCAGGCCGGGGCGGCCATGAGCACGCTCGACCAGCCCAAGGTCGACGTACTGGCGGCGATGGCGCGCGACATCAACCCTCGGGCGCAGATTGGCAGCTTTGCGCGCGGCGTCGACGCGGGCAACATCGACGCCTTCCTCGACGGTGTTGATCTGTATGTCGACGGACTGGACTTCTTCGCCTTCGACGCCCGTGAAACGATGTTCGCGGCCTGCGCGGCGCGGCGCATTCCGGCCATCACGGTGGCCCCCTTGGGGATCGGCGCCGCGCTGCTGAACTTCCTGCCCGGCGGCATGAGCTTCGAGGACTACTTCGGCTGGCAGGGACAGACCGAGCGTGAGAAGGCACTGCGCTTCCTGGTCGGCCTGGCGCCGCGCGTGCTGCACGCGGACTACCTGGCCGACGCCTCGCGGGTGGACCTGTCCGCTCGCCGCGGCCCGTCGACGATCATGGCCTGTCAGCTCTGCGCCGGCATCGCCGCCGCCGAGGCACTGAAGATCCTGCTCGGCCGCGGCCGCGTACTCACTGCCCCGCACGGCGTGCACTTCGACGCCTACCGCAACAAACTGGTCCACACCTGGCGCCCCGCGGGTCACCGAAACCCGCTGCAGCGCCTGCTGATGGCATTGGTCAGGCGGCGCATGGACCGCCTTGGCGCCGGGCGCTAAAGCGGCGCTCGCGCATCGCCCGGCCGGTAGGCCAGTTCCTCGACCACCTGCCCGCTGAGGAGATGTTCGTCGAGTACGCGGTCCAGCGCCAGCGTGTCCACGGCGCAGTAATAGACCCCCTCCGGGTAGACCTGCACCACCGGCGCCATCTTGCAGGGGCCCAGGCAACTCGAGCGGGTGAACAGCAGGGCTGGTGCGGTCGAGGCCAAACTCAGGCGCTCGTGCTCGTCGCTCAGGTGCTTCCACATCGCAGCCGCGCCGGCGGCATTGCAGGGGCCGCTGCGGCAGACCAGCAGCCGCCGGGCCGCGGCTTGCGGCGGCGCGGGCAGGGTCAGTGCCGGGTCGCTCGGCGCCCCGGGGGCCGCCGGTGCTGGCGAGCGTGCACGCCCGTCAGCGCGTGGTGAAGCGGGCCGGCGCGCGTCCTTCAACAACAGCAGCGCGGGCAGCAACAACAGTTCGAAGAGCTGGCCGGCGGCCAAGCCGACCGCCGTCATGAGCCCGAAGTTGGCGGTCGGTACGAAGCTGGATGTGCTGAGCAGGGCGAACTGCGAGATCAGCAACACCGAGATCGCCAACACTGCGCGCCCGGACGACTCGAAGCTGCGCACGATCGCCAGCACCGGCGCGACGCCGGCGTCGCGCCGGTGCTTGTAGTTGTGGTAGAGATGGATCGTGTCGTCGATGGTGATGCCCAGCACGAGGCTGGCGATCATGACGGTGGCCAGATCGAGGCTGATGCCGGTCGCCCCCATCAACACGAAGACGAAGTACAGCGGCGCCACGTTGGGCAGCAGGCAGATCGCCGCCGCACCGAAGGAGCGCCAAAGCAGCCACATGAGCAGGAAGATCTGTGCAAAGGCGCCGGCGAAACTGTTGATCTGGCCGCCGACAAGCAGGTCGGCCTGATCGGCGAAGAGACGGCCTTGCCCGCCGACGTCGACCGCCAGGCCGGGCAAAGGTTGAGCGGCAACCCGTTCGCGAATCTGCTCGATGACACGGCGGATGCCTTGCGTGCCGTGCACGTTCAGGTTGAGCAGGATGCGCGCATGCCGGAAGTCGCGGTCGACCAGCTCATAGAGGTCGCTGCCGTCGTAGACGAGCAGGTACTGGCGCAGCAAACGGTCGTTGTCCGGCAGGGCGCGGAACGCGGGCTTCTCGTCGTTCATCGCCCAGTTCATCTCTTCGATCACGTCGGCCATCGAGACCGTGCGGTCAACCTCGGGCAGTTGCTCGAGCCAGCGCTGCAGTTCGCGCATTGCCCGCAAGGCCTGCACGCTCTGCAATCGGTCCGGCGCGCCGGTGAGCGAGATCTCGAGCGACGTGACACCCGACAACTTCGATTCAACGAGCCGCGTGGCGCGGCTTACCGCGGCCTGCGGTTCGAAGAATGCCGTGATGTCCGACTCCACCTGCACCCGCTGCATGAAGGGCAGACCCGCCGCCGCGAGCACAACCGCCGTCACAACCACGCGTAGGGGGTGGCGCATGCTGAACAGGGCCAGCCTGGACGCCAGCCGACCGAGCCGCCCCATCCCCGAGGCGCGCGCCGGCCAGGCCGCACCGTCCCACCGCACGAGCAGCGGCGGCACCAGATGAAAGACGGCCACGAACACGAGCGCTGTACCAATGGCGCCGGCGACGCCGAACACCTGCACGGGCGGGATCGGTACCAGCACCAGGCTGAGCAGCCCGGCGCCGGTGGTCAGCACGTTGTACAGCCCAGGCCGGTAGGTCTCGCCGAGCGCACGGTCGACCGCATCAGGCCGGGCCAGGCCGGCGGCATAAGCGCGCTGCACGGCGGCATAGAAGTGCAGCAGGGTCGCCATCGTGTACGCCGACAGCAGGCTGGGCAGGATCGCCGTCGCCATCGTGTAGGGCTGGCCCGCCAGCGCAATGGCGCCGACGGTCGGCGCGACGACGGTGGACATTGCCACTGCGCCCACCAGCACCGGTCGCGGCCGGCCGACCACCCACCACAGCAGCGCCAGCCCAAGGGCGACCGTCAGCGGCACGAAGACCGCGGTATCGCGAAAAATCGACTCCAACTGCGCGACATCGAGCGAAACAGGCCCTGCGTCGGCGACGACGTAGGGGGCGAGGCCTGCGTGGGCGATCGACGCCAAGGTCGCCGCGCGCAACTCGACCCGCTGCGCGCTCTCGTCGAGCAGCTTCGGTCGCACGGCGATCGCAAGGTACTTGCCGTCGCGCGACGCCAGCATGCCAGGGGCAAAACGATCATTCAGGACCCGCTCGCGGCGTACCTGCGCCGGCTCTGAGGCGGCCTGGGCCGCGTCGACCAGCCAGCCTGCTGCAAAGCCGTCTTCGGTGGCGGATAGCCGCTCGATCGAGGTCAGTGTGGTGACCCGGTCGACGAGCGGATGACGCCCGAGATCAGCGACCAGCCGATCGAGCCTTCGCATCATCTCGGCGCCGTAGAGGTCGCTGCCCTGAAGCAGCACAGTCAGAATCTCGTCACTCGGGAAATCGCGTCGCAACTGGGCACGCAGCTGCAGGGCCGGCGAGTCAGCCGGGAAGTAAACCTCGATCGCATTGTTGAAGTGCAGGCGCAGCACACCCCAGGCACCGAGCGCGTGCAACGCGAGGATCAATAGCGCGGCCAGCGGCCAGGCGAGCAGCCGGCGCCGACCGCTGCGAGCCGAGGCGGGGACGGTCGCAGGGGAACGCCGCACGCCGGTCTAGAAACGGGTACGCAGCCCCACCGCCACCATGCTGTGATCGCGGTGGAAGCCGCCGAGCGCGCGCCCCTCGCCGGCAAAGTGGCGTCCAGCGATGTAGATCTCGTGCGGCTCCCAGCCGAGGTAGCTCAGCTTGGGTGCGACATAGACGTCGTGCACGTTGAGACCGCTCATGAAGCGCAGGCTGGCGCGCCAGCGGCCCTGCGCGAACGTCGACTCGATCTCGCCGTTGACGCCGACATAGTCCTTCAGTTCGAGCAGCGGCCCGTTCGCGCGCAGCGAGCGCGCTGCCAACTGAAGTGTCAGCCGCGTGTTCTTGCCGCCCGGAAACACTTCGACCCCTGCCACCGCCTCGACGGCCGAGGTCTCGATCGTCTGGCCGGTCGGCCGGGTGGCCGGCACGCCGTCCGAGTAACCCAGCTCGGCGCGCCAGGTCGCGCCCCAAGCGTTCGTTTCCGCGTCCACGCCGATGAAGTTGTTGTAGGGATGCGTGACGGTGAGCGCCGGCGCGCCGCTGTCCAGCCGGACATACGGCAGTGGCTGACGCGTGCGCGCCAGCGTGACGCCCCAGTCCATAGCACCGCCGGTGCGCGTAAGTCGCAGCGCCGCGCCTCCCGCCCCATGATCGTCATGGCGCAGCGGCGCGTTCTGCACCAGCGCCGCCAGGGCCGGATCAGGCTCGATGCCGATGATCCGGCCGGTGAGGCGATTGATCGGGTGCCAGACGCTGTCCGCCGACGGCAGCCGCGCCGGGCGGAACTTGGGCAACACCACGGCGTCGAGTTTGAGGTCGTCGCCGAACGTCTGCTCCCAGCGCAGCGCCCAGTGGGCGCGGCGTCGCTCGGCCAGGTCATCCAGTACGAAACGGCTCAGGTCGACGCGGCTGACGCGGTCAATCACCGGCAGCGCGTCAACGCGGCCCCAGACGATGGTCTGAGCGCCGAGCGTCAGGCGCATGTCGCCGTCGCGGTAGCGGGCGTACGTATCCGCCAGGTCGGCGCGGACCCGGCTGTAGTCGACGGCGCCCCCGGACTGCCCCGCGCCGTCCAGACGCACCCCTGCGCGGAACTCCCAGGCCCGGCTCGGCTGCCAAAGGAAGTACGGACTGACCCGCCAGGCCCACACGCTGCGGGCCTCCGGCGCGTCGTCTGAGAGGCGGCCCGCTTCCAGCAGCACATCGTCGATGCCGAAGCGGCTCACCGGCCGCTGCACGCGCATACCCGCGGGTCGACCTGGGCGTTGCGGCACCGCAGCATCGGCCTGGGCAAGCACAAGGGTGTCCGGACCGGCCTGAGCCGCGCCGCCTGCTCCTGACGCCGTGCCGGCGCAGAACAACACCAGGCCAAACAGATGAATCTTCGGGTCCGTCATGGTCGGTACTCTGCTTCCAGGTTCTCGTCGGCCAGCGTCTGGGAGGTGAACAGTTTGGCGGGCAGCTTGCGATCGTAGAGCGCCTCCTCGACCACCATGCGCGTTTCCCGCCCGGAGGCGAGGTCGATCATGCGGCTGTCGGTGACGGTCCAGTATGCCTTGTGCTTCTTCTTGGCAACGAGCAGCCAGCGCTTGCTGGGCGCGGCGTCGTCGTGTTCGTAGTAGTCGACCCGCAGGGCGAGCGCGGTCGCTCGGTCGACGCAGCTCACGCGCTTTCGGTAGACCGAGTCCGCCTTGTCCAGCGGCACGCTCTCGAGCAAGTCGCACGCCACCCCGTCCACGACATCCCGGCCCACCAGCCGGTGGCGGTCGCGGCTGGGCTGGCGCTCCTGCAGGTCCTCGTAATACAACTCGGAGCCCACGAAGCGACCGCCCTTGCGATCGCCCGCGATGCGGCGCACGCGGTCCAGCGCCGGCAGGTACAGCCACTGCTCGTTGCTGCCGTCGGCCTTGTCGATGCTCAGCAGGCCCGTACCCGCCACGTCGGTCGGCTCGGTGAAACGGATCAGGTGCGCACTCTCGCCGCCAGCGCGCTTTGTCCTGTAGGCCACGAGCTCGCGCACGCGCGGCGAACGACCCTTTTCCGCCAGCTCCATCCGGCTGAGGGTGGTGAGGTCTTGACCCCCTGGTCGCTCGTAGAGGGCTTGGGCGACTTCTCTCGCGTCTTCGGAGGTTGCAGCCTGCGCCATCGAAAGGAAACTCGTCAGCAACGCGATCGGCATCGCCAGTCGCAACCAGTTCGCGCGGATCGTTGGGGTCAAGTGAGACTGCTCCATAGGTTGTCTCGGTAGGACGGATGCCGAGCGTCGGAGATTCTTACAGTGGCGGTTAGTAGAGTCATGCTCCGTTTGCGCAAGAAGCCGCATTGCCCCAATTAATCAAAGACTTGGATCATCCCCTCAGGTGCCTGGCATGTAGTTTGCTCTTTTCAGCTCGTCTCCGTCAGCATGCCGCCCTCGGCAGCAAGTCGGTGCTCGTCAACGTACAGGAAGGAATGCATGATGGCTAAGTTCAGGAAGTTGATAGCTGCGGTAGCTACCCTACTCGCAGTTGGATCCGCACAGGCGCTCACCGTGGCTGGCGTGAGTTGGGATCCCAACAGCATCTTTGACTTCTCGTCGACCGATTCGATGATCGAGACCAGCGTTGGCACCACGCCGTCTGTCGGCGATCAGATTAATGGCTATGCGCTCATCAACACTGTGAACGGCACCGGCGCCGGAACATTCTGCGCCAGCGGTTGTGAGTTGACGTACGTGTTCTCCGGTTACACGATAACGAACATTTCACCTACGGGTCTTACGTGGTCGGGTGGGTTGATCAACATTTATGTCGACGCGACGCCGGACTACAACAGCACGCTTCAGAGCACTGCGGCAGACGGTTTGCTGTTCCTCCAGCTGTCAGGCCATCTTCACATCGACTTGGCGACCGGTCTGCTGGGAACGCTTCACTCCGATCCCACGCCTGCCTCGATTGGGGCCGTAGCGGGCGACGGGCGCGGCTTCCTGGATGTCACCGGGGGGCTCGCTGCTGCGTACTTCGATACGAACACGTTCCTGACGAGCAACGGATTCGCCGACTTCCAGTTCACGTCATCGTTCCAGTTGATCCCCGGCGGTTGCTTCACATCGGATGACCAGAGGGAGTACTGCCTGTTCGGGTCGAACGACCTGCAAGGTGACTCGGTAGCCGTCCCCGAGCCGACATCCATCGCCCTGCTGGGTCTGGCGCTCATCGGCGCAGGTGTGAGCCGCCGTCGGCGCACTTAGATACTGAGTTGTTAGAAGTTGGCGCAGGGCCCGGTTACCCGGGCCCTGCGCCTTTTTTTGGGGCGCGCGTTGTACCGTAAGCACTGCGCTTGCACTCCCCCTAATCGATCCACAGGGCCGAAGGCAGGCCCCGTCTGGCCCGGACCTGCAGCGGCGCTGCCCTGCCCAGGCGCATGACCGCCCAGACCGTCCGGCCCGAACACAGCAAGTTCCACCCGTTGAGCAGCTCCATCCGCACCGCCGGCCGGACATCGCGGGCAACTTCCTGTGCATACAGACCGGGCGCCGCGAACACCTGGCAAGACAGCCCCAGTGCCGTGGCGCCCAGCCAAGCCCGTTGCAACACCCGTCCCGCACTTATGGCGTCATGATCACCTGCGCCCGCAGTTGTGACGGCTGCGAGGTGCGGCGCCAGACGGCACGGCAGGTCTGCCGCACGAAAGCCGATCAAGCGGTGCAGGCCGAGCAAATTGCCCCCTCGCTGCACGGGCCAGTGGCGCAGGAGCTTGAACCCCAGTCGCTCGGGCACAGGCAGACCCAATGCACCAGGTGGCAGGCCGACATCGGCGTCGGCATCCCAACCCACGTCAAAACGGATCGAATCGAACAGTTCCTTGTGGAGTACAGGGTTGCGGAAACGCTCGGTTTCCGCAGCGCGCAAGAGAGAAAGGGCCTTGCGGCGCCGGGGCGGCGTGTCCAGCCACTCAAGGGACGCATCCGCTGCCAGCCCCGCCTGTCCGGCTAGTTCGGCCAGTTGTTCAGCAGTAAGTCCGGCTGCACCGTAGAGCATGCGGCGGTTGCTATGGCGCAAGTCGATCGCCGCCTCAAGTGGGTTGCCTAGCTCCGGCTCGGCAGAGCGCGCGTCGATGCGAGCGACCAGCCCACGCGGCTCAATCTCCGGCACTAATGTTGTCTGGAGCGCGAGACCCACCCGTGCCCCTCGCAGCTTGATGTTCTCCAGTACCGCGCCTACCGACATCAGCGCCAGCACCCGCCGATGAGCGGGCGGCCGGTGGAAAACGTCTTCCGCCCAGATGTTCAAACTGTCGCCCTGGACGCTCAGGCCAAACACATGCCGGTTGTCCGCAGACGGGGCAGCATTGGCGGCGCGGGCCAGTTCGTCCAGGCGCTCGGCGGTCAGAAGACTGACGGCGTTACAGACTGCTGTTGCCACTGCGCTGTGATGCAGACCCGCCGCTGACGCGACAGGACAGTTGGGAGCCATTCATGGAGGCAGGATAACGGACCGCGATCCGGCCCCACAAACAGGGGGAACCAGCAGCATGCGCGCCGCTTACGGCGGGACCTACAATGAAGTGAGCCAACCAGGAAGGCGGCATCTCGTGTCTACCGAGCGGAGCGAACCACAATTGATCGAGCAGGACTCCGGTGTCTCTGCCGACAAACGGCGGGCGACGATGGAGTCTAGGCGCCGGCTGCTGCGTGGCGGCTTGGCAGCCCCGGTCTTGATGACCGTGGCCAGCCGGCCGGTGATGGCGGCCGAGTGCGTCACCAGCTCCGCCCACACGTCGTTGACCGGCAGCCGACAGATCACCCGACAGAGCTGCAACGGGGGGACGCCGACCTACTGGATAAAGCAGGAGCGTGGAAGCTCGGGCTACCTGATGGAGGCCGGCGGCGGCGGCAACGACAAGCGAACCTTCGGCAATGTCTTCTCCAACGCCGGCGCTTACACCAACCTCACGCTGGTGCAAGTCCTCAGGAAGGGCGAACAGCCGGCTGGCACAGATGACAGTGTCGCAGCCCACCTGGTGGCAGCGGTGCTCAATGCCGAAAGAGGGATGACGCCCAGCACGGTGCTGGGTGCGAGCAAGGCGAAGGACATCTGGTTCGATTATTCGCCGGACCGCACGTTTGTGCCGACTGCCGGCGTCAGTTGGACGAGCGTGCAGATCGTCGATTGGCTGCGGACCACGATGCCGCTCAACGCCTGAGTGCCGGGACAGGCGCCGACGCGGGTTTGCGAGCGGCGCCCGAGGACGATCTTCTTCTGGCCGTTTGGCGCGCTGACGTTGACGCGTTGATTCATCGCTGGGGAGAAGACGTGGTGGTCTTCGTCCCCCACAGTGGCGCAACGCATTGGTTAAGTGCTGGGCAGGTCGTCGTGTTCGACGGGCTGCGTTCGGCGGTTACCGATCTCAGCACTACCACGCAGTTGGCTTCGGCGCTGGAGCTCGGCGGCAGCGATGAGATCGCGGACTTGTGCGCCTGCCTGGCTCAACTGGAGTCGATCGGTTTGGTCGTGCGCGATGGGCCGGTCTCTGCAAGGTGATCGTCGCCGATCTCGACCCTGCGCAGCTGAAGCGTGCCCTGGCCAGCCGGGCCGGCCTGCGCCTGCGAACGGGGCCGGTGGTGACGCAGATTCGCTCGTCGCTGGATGCCGTGCGTGCGGGCATCGCACTCCACTATGCGCAGCACCCGCTGGTCGACCCGGCAGGCTTCGCGGACTTCCACGTCGCCATCGATAGACCATCCGGATTCCGCCGTTGGCTCAAGCCGCAGGTCCTGTTCTCGTTCGACGGCGAGTCGCCCTTCACGCCGCTGCCTGGCGATCAGGGCCTGCCGATGCTCGAGTGGGGCTTGAACTGGTGCGTGTCGAGCCACTGCCATCAGTATCTGACCCTGCACGCCGCGGTGGTGGAGCGCGGGGGCCGTGCGCTGATCCTGCCGGCACCGCCGGGCTCTGGAAAGAGCACCTTATGCGCCGGGCTGATCTTCAGCGGCTGGCGGCTCTTGTCCGACGAACTCGCGTTGATCGAGCCGCGCAGTGGGCAGCTGCGCGGCCTGGCGCGGCCCGTCAGCCTGAAGAACGCGTCGATCGAGGCCATCGGGGCCTTCGCGCCCCAGGCACGGCTGAGCCCGGTGGTCCACGAAACAAGCAAAGGCAGCATCGCCCACGTGCAACCCCCACGTGACAGCGTGATCCAGGTCGACACGCCGGCGAATCCGGGCTGGATCGTGCTGCCACGGTATGCGCCCGGCGCGCCGGCCCGGCTGGACCCGCTTACACGCGCCGAGGCGTTCATGCAGCTGGTCGACAATGCGTTCAACTACCACTTGCATGCCAGCCGGGGGTTCGAGGTGCTGACCGCCTTGGTCGATCGTTGCCACTGCTATCGCTTCACCTACAGCCGGCTCGAGGAGGCTGCGCCGCTGTTTGCCGGCTTGGCGGACGGCGCGCCGCCGTGACCAGGGCGGCTCGTTCGCTCCCGCTGCTCGTGCAGGCATTGCGCGAGCCAGCGGGGCTGGCGCGGGCGGGCGCGGATCGCTGGGAGCTGCTGGTCCGCCAGGCGCGGCGGGCAGGCCTGCTGCCGCGTGTCGCCCTTCGCATCAGTGAGGTGGCGGGGCCGGTTGTCCCCGCTGCGGCGAAGGCCCACTTGGACTCGGCTGTCTTGCTGGCACAGGCCCAGCGCGACGAGGTGCTGCGGGAGTTGGCGCACATCCGAACGGCTCTATCGCCGCTGCAGGTCGAGCCGGTGCTTCTCAAGGGGGCCGCCTACATCGCCGCCGGGCTGCCGCCGGCTCGGGGCCGCCTCTTCACCGACATCGACCTGCTACTGCCCAAGCCGCTGCTGCCGCAAGCGGAGGCGCAGTTGATGCTGCACGGCTGGGCGACCACGCACCACACACCGTATGACCAGCGCTACTACCGGCAGTGGATGCACGAGCTGCCGCCTCTGCGGCATGTCCAGCGCCAGTCGGTGCTGGATCTGCACCACGCCATCCTTCCCGAGACGGCACGCCTGCAACCGGATCCCGCCAAGCTGCTGGGCGCAGCCATTGCGGCGCCCGGCTTCCCCGGCTGGCGCACGCTCGCCCCGTGCGACCTGCTCCTGCACAGCGTCAGCCACCTGATACACAACGACGACCATACGCACGCCCTGCGTGACCTGACCGACATCGACCTCCTGCTGCGCAGCCAGGCCTCGCGCACCGGCTTCTGGGCCGAGCTGCAGGGCCGCGCCGTCGAGCTGCAGCTCGCGCGACCGCTGTACTACGTGCTGCGCCAGTGTGTGGCACTGCTCGACACCCCGGTGCCGCCGGCCGCCCTGGAACAGGCCGCGGCGCTGGGCGCCCCGGCTCGCTGGCGGGCGACCATGATGGACGCCCTGTGGCGCCGTGCGCTGCTCGGCGTGCATCCGACGATGGGCCCGCCAGGCACGGCGGCCGCGCGCGGCCTGCTGTATGTGCGGGCGCACTGGCTTCGCATGCCGCCGCTGCTGCTGGCGCGCCACCTGACGATCAAGGCGTTCAGATTGCACGAAAAACCCCTGCACTGAGGTGCGGGCCAGCCTTGATAGGGGGTTTCGCCCCCCTCAACCGGACGGGAGCCTGTCCCGACGCGCCGGGGACGACGCAGAATCGGCACCCGCTGTACAACCCTTGCCGTCCCCACCGGCTGTCATGCCGGTGCTGGTGACCTTGCTCGATGATCCGCATCTTCAACCACTACCTCCACCGTCGCACCCTCCTGCAGATCCTGTTCGACGTGGGTTTCGTGGTCTTGGTGGTCATGCTGGCGGTGCTCGCGCAGGCACAGGATGTACCGTCCCGCGTCGTGCCGCTGGCCATGACACACGGTTTCTCGCTCGCTGCCGCCTTGTTCGTCATCAACACCGGCACCGGCTTCTACGACCAGTCGCACAGCCGCTCGCTGATCCAGACCTGCGCCCGCGGGGTCCTGGTGCTGGTGCTGGCGTTGCCGCTGGCTTACGCCATCTTCAGCCTGCTGCCGTCGGACGTGGAGAGCCGCGATGCGATCAAGCTGGCCGCGATGTTCGGTGTCGCCGCCGTGGTCGGGCATCGGGTTTATGCCGCGCACGCCGGCTCGCACCCGCGTGTGCGCACGCGCATCCTGATCTACGGCTGCGGCCCGGCGGCCAAGCTGGTCGGCCGCACGTTGAAGCATGCCGACCCCCATGCCGACATCCTGGGTTATGTGCGGGGACCGAACGAAACGCAGCAGGCGGTGTCGGCAGCCGAGGTGCTCGACGGCAACCGGCCTCTCGACCAGATCGCGGCCCAACTCGGTGTTGACGAGATCATCGTCGCCCTGACCGAGCGCCGCGGCGGCAGCATGCCCCTGCGCGAGCTGCTCGACTGCAAGCTCGCCGGCGTACGCGTCTCTGACATCGCAACCCACTTCGAGAAGACGCTGAGCCAGATTCGCGTCGACTATGCCCACGCCGGCTGGCTGATCTTCGGCGACGGTTTCAGCCAGGGCTTCTTTCGCACGGCGATCAAGCGACTGTTCGACATGGTGTGTTCCGCGCTGCTGATCGTCTTCACCCTCCCGGTGATGGCCGCCTGCGCGCTGTTGATCCGACTCGAAAGCCGCGGCCCGGTGTTGTATCGCCAGGAGCGGGTCGGCCTGAACGGCAAGCCGTTCAACGTCATCAAGTTCCGCAGCATGGCGGTGGACGCCGAGAAGGACGGTCAGCCGCGTTGGGCCACCAAACAAGACCACCGCGTGACCCGCATCGGGCGCGAGATCCGCAAGCTGCGCATCGACGAGTTGCCTCAGCTGTTCAACGTCCTCAAGGGCGAGATGAGCCTGGTTGGCCCGCGGCCCGAGCGGCCCTACTTCGTCGAGCAGTTGACCAAGCAGATCCCCTTCTACGCCTGCCGCCACAGCGTCAAGCCGGGCGTCACCGGCTGGGCGCAGGTGCGGTATCACTACGGCGCCACCGTCGAGGACTCGCAGGAGAAGCTGCAGTACGACCTCTACTATGTGAAGAACAACTCGCTCTTCATCGACCTCGTGGTGCTGTTCGAAACCGTCGCGGTCGTGCTGCTGGCCAAGGGTGCACGCTGAGCGGCCTTCCGCGCGTCGCCGTGCGGCCCTGAAAGGCCGGGGATGAACCTGGCCGCGATCGGCCATCTGGTCAGCGCCATCGCCTACGCGGCGTTGGCGCTCTGGCTGCTGCGCGGCGGACTGCGGCCCGCGCTGAACCGCCCGGCCGCGCGCGCCTTTTTATTGGCGGTCCTGGCCAGCGCGAGCTGGAGCACGCTCGCTTTCATCGCCGCGCGCAGTGGCGACCCCGGCTGGGACACCCCGACGGCGTTCGCGGATGCGCTGCGCTATGGCCTGTGGTTCTACTTCCTGCTGCAGCTGCTGCGCGCCGACGAAGGCGTGGCAGCACGCACGCAGCCCGAGTTCAGCGCGCTGCGGCCACTGGCCGCCGTGCTGACCGTGGCCGCCCTGGCCCTGGCGTTTCTGCCCGCGGATGACAGCGCGGCCCCGACCCCTGCGGCGCGCGCCGCCTTGTACGTCGGGCTCGCCCTGCCGGTGTTGGGCTTGATCCTGGTCGAGCAACTGCTGCGCAACGTCAGCGAAGACTCGCGCTGGGGCGCCAAGCCGCTGTGGCTGGGGCTGGGCTCCCTGTTCGTCTTCGATATCTACTATCAATCGCAGGCGGTGCTGTTCGGGCGTGTGGATGCCGACGCGGCCTCGATTCGCGGTGCGGTGCATTCGCTGGCGGTGCCGCTTCTGCTCGCCGCCACCGGCCGCAACGACGGCTGGATGGCGCGTCTGCGGCTGTCACCCGCGGCGGCCTTCCAGTCCGCCTCGCTGGTGCTGGCGGGGGTCTACCTGCTGGTGGTTTCGGCGATCGGCTACTACGTGCGCTACTTCGGCGGCGACTGGGGTCGAGCGCTGCAGATCGGCCTGCTGGTGCTGGCGCTGGTGCTGCTGGGCACGGTGTTCGTCTCCGGCGCCCTGCGCGCGCGGCTGCGGGTGTGGGTCGCCAAGCACCTGTTTCGCTACCGCTACGACTACCGCGAGGAATGGCTGCGCTTCACCGCCATGTTGTCGGCGTCGCGATCCCCGCAGGAGACCGCCACCGCGATCGTTCACGGCCTGGCCAACCTGGTCGAGAGCCCCGCCGGCGGCCTGTGGACGCGGCGCCCGGGCGACGCCACGTTCAGCCAGAGCGCACGCTTGAACATGCCGGCGGTGGCTGAACCCGAGCCGGCCGACTCTCCGTTCTTGCAGTTCCTGCGCACCAGCGGCTGGATCGTCGACGCGGCCGAGTTGCGCGCCCAGCCGCAGCGCTACCAGAACCTCGCGCTGCCGGGCTGGTGGGCGCGGCTGCCACAGGCCTGGCTGGCGGTGCCGCTGCTGGCGGGCGAGGAGTTGGTCGGCTTCGTCGTGCTCGACAACGCGCGTGCGCCGGTCGACGTCAACTGGGAGGTCACCGACCTGTTGAAGACCGCCAGCCGCCAGGCCGCCGGCACGCTGGCGCAGATGCATGCCGCCGAGGCGCTGCTGGAAGCGCGCAAGTTCGACGCCTTCAACCGCATGTCGGCCTTCGTGGTGCATGACCTGAAGAACATCGTGACCCAGCTGTCGCTGATGCTCGCCAACGCCAAACGCCTGGGCGACAACCCGGACTTCCAGCAAGACATGCTGCTGACGGTGGAGAGTTCGCTCGACAAGATGCGCGCCCTGATGCTGCAGCTGCGGGAGGGCGAGGCGCCGGTTGCCGGCGGCGCGGGCGTCGACCTGGCGGCAATCGCGGCCCGGATGGCCGCGCAGGCCAGCGAACGCGGGCGCCGGCTCGAACTCGACGTCACCGACGCGGTACTGACGCGCGGCCACGAGCAGCGAGTCGAGCGGGTCATCGGCCACATGGTGCACAACGCGCTCGACGCCACGCCGGCCGATGGTCGTGTCTGGCTGCGCCTGGCGCGCGCCAGCGGCCAGGCGCGGCTCGAAGTCGGCGACACCGGCGCCGGCATGACGCAGGAGTTCATCGACAATCGGCTCTTCAAGCCGTTCCAGACGACCAAGGAGCATGGCATGGGCATCGGCTCCTACGAGAGCCTGCAGTACATCCAGGAACTCGGCGGCAGCATCCAGGTGAAGAGCCGGCCCGCCGAAGGCACCGTGCTCACCGTCACCCTGCCGCTGTTCGAGACCCGCCGCGAGTCCGACCTCTACAGCGCCACATGAATTCGCCCCGCAGCCCGCAGCTGCTGATCGTCGAGGACGATCTGGCGCTGCAAAAGCAGATCAAGTGGTCGCTCGACCGCTTCGTTTCGGTCACGGCCAACGACCGCGAGTCCGCGCTCGCGCAGCTCAGACGCCACCAGCCGAGCGTGGTGACGATGGACCTGGGCCTGCCGCCGGATCCGGACTCGACGTCCGAGGGCTTTGCGCTGCTCGGCCAGATGCTGGACCTCGAGCCGAACGTGAAGGTCATCGTGCTGACCGGCCAGAACGACGATGCCAACGCGCTGCGCGCAGTGGCGCTGGGGGCCTACGATTTTCTCGCCAAGCCCTTCGAGCCCGAACGACTGAACCTGATCCTCGAACGCGCTTTCCGCCTCGCGGAACTGCAGGCCGAGAACCGGCGCCTGCAAGCGCTGCAGTCGTCCGACGCGCTGGGTGGCCTGATCACGCGCGACGCCCAGATGCAGCGCATCGGCCGCACGATCGAGAAGGTGGCGCGTTCGGGCGCCACCGTGATGCTGCTCGGCGAAAGTGGCACCGGCAAGGAAGTGCTGGCGCAGGCGCTGCACCAGGCGTCCAAGCGCGGCGGCAAGTTCGTCGCCATCAACTGCGCGGCGATTCCCGAGAACCTGCTGGAGAGCGAGCTTTTCGGCTACGAGAAGGGCTCGTTCACCGGCGCGTCCAAGACCACCGTCGGCAAGATCGAGACCGCCGATGGCGGAACGCTGTTCCTCGACGAGATCGGCGACCTGCCGCATCCGCTGCAATCGAAGCTGCTGCGTTTCCTGCAGGAGCGAACCATCGAGCGCATCGGCGGGCGTCAGGAGATCGCGATCGACACCCGCGTCGTCTGCGCGACCCACCAGGACCTGCAGGGCCTGATCCGCGACAACCGCTTCCGCGAGGATCTGTACTACCGGCTGGCCGAGATCGTGGTCGACATCCCGCCGCTGCGCGAGCGCGAGGGCGACGCGGTGCTGCTGGCGCAGGTCTTCCTGAAGCGCTTCGCGCAGGAACAGCGGCGCAGTGCGCTCGCCTTCACCGAAGACGCGCTGGAGTCCATCGACCGCCACCCCTGGCCCGGCAACGTGCGCGAACTGCTCAACTGCGTGCGGCGGGCGGTGATCATGTCCGAAGGCCAGCGGGTGACAAGCGAGGACATCGGCCTCGACGCCGCCGGCGGTGCCGCGGCCGAGGAAGCGCCAATCCTGGATCTGCGCGCTGTGCGCGAGGCGGCAGAGCGCAAGGCGCTGGTCGCCGCGCTTGCGCGCAGCAACAACAACATCGCCAAGGCCGCGGAAATGTTGGGCATCAGCCGGCCGACGCTCTACGACCTGATGAACCGATTGATGATCAAATGATCCAAGCGGCCCGACTTGGGCCTCTGCCTGCGTGAGACCGCCATGAACAAGCTTAAGCCCCGAATCCTTGCCACTCTGCTCGCCGCCGCGGTGCTGGCCGGCTGCGCAGGCGACGACTCGGCCGCGCTGCTGACGTCGGCGAAGCAGTACATCGCGTCGAAAGACTACAAGGCGGCGCAGATTCAGCTCAAGAACGCCCTGCAGAAGCAGCCGGAATCCGCAGAGGCGCGTTTCCTGCTCGGCAAGGTCTTCCTTGACGCGGGCGACCCAACGTCGGCCGCGGTCGAACTTGAAAAGGCGCGAGCGCTCAACCATGCGCCGGCTCAGGTGGTGCCGGCGCTGGCGCGCGCGATGATGATGCAGGGCCAGCGCAAGAAGCTGCTCGAACAGTTCGGTACCACGACGCTCGGCGACGCCGCCGCGGACGCCGACCTGCAGACCACGCTGGCGATCGCACACGCCTCCCAGGGCGACAGCGCCAAGGCGACCGCCGCGCTCGAACGTGCGTTGCAGATCGAGCCCAACCACGAGCCTGCTTTGCTGTTCCAGGCCCGCCTGAAGGCGGGCGCGGGTGACGCCACCGCGGCGACGGCCTTGATCGACAAGGTGTTGGCAGCCAACCCGGCCAACGACGACGCCCTGGTGCTGCAGGGGCACCTGATGCTCAGCGGCGCAGTCGACCGCGCGCAGGCACTGGCCGCGTATCGCAAGGCGATCGCGGCCAACGACCAGAACCTCGCCGCACACAGCGCCGCCATCATGATCCTGCTCAGTCAGCAGGATCCGGATGGTGCGCAAGCTCAGCTGGACGCGCTGAGGAAGATCGCACCCGGGCATCCGCAGACCGTCTATTACGAAGCCCAGCTCGCGCTGTACCGGCGCGACTTCGACAAGGCCGGCGCGCTTGGTGCGCAGCTGCTGAAGGCCGGGCCGGACAATGTGCGCACCTTGCAGTTGATGGGCGCGGTCGAGCTGCACAAGGGCGCGCTCGTACAGGCCGAAACGCACTTGTCGCGCGCCCTGCAACTGGCGCCTCATATGGTTGCCGTGCGCCGTCTTTTGGCGCAGACCTACCTTCAGCAGCGCCAAGGCGACAAGGCTTACGCGACGATCGCGCCGCTGTCCGACCAGCCGAATGCGTCGGGCGACCTGCTGTCGCTTGCCGCGCAGGCGCAGTTGCTGCGCGGTGACAGCGCAAAGGCCGAGGCGCTGTTCGAACGCGCCGTGAAGGCGAACCCGGCCGACACACGCAGCCGTACCGCGCTCGCGCTGACCGAGATCAGCAGGGGGCAGACCGAACAGGGCATCGACGAACTGGCCGCCATCGCGTCCAAGGATCCGGGCACCACCGCCGACACGGCACTCATCGCGACCCAGGTGCGGCGGCGCGACTACGACGGCGCCCTGAAGGCCATTGACGCGCTGGAGAAGAAGCCCTCCGCCGACAAGGCGTTGACGGCAGCGCTGCGGGGGCGGGTAGCGCTCGCGCGCGGCGACCGCAATGCGGCGCGCCAGCACTTCGAGCGCGCGCTGGCGATCAACGCCACCTTCTTTCCGGCCATTGTGGGTCTGGCCTCTCTCGAACTCGACGCGAAGCAGCCCGACGCGGCGACGCGGCGCCTGGAAGCGCTGCTCAAGGCGCAACCGCAGCATCAGCAGGGCCTGCTGACGCTGGCCCATGTGAAGGCGCGCACCGGTGCGCCTCGTGACGAGGTGATCACCCTGCTCAACCGGGCGGTGCGGGCGCACTCGGGCGCCCCGACGCCGCGGCTGGCGCTGATCGACTACCTCATGCGCCAGAAGGACTACAAGGCCGCCCTGTCGGCCGCGCAGCAGGGCTCGGCCGCGCTGCCGGACAACATGGATGTGCTCGACGCGCTCGGGCGTGTCCAGCTAGCCGCCAACGAACACAATCAGGCCCTGGCCACCTTCAACAAGATGGCGGCCTTGCAGCCGAAATCGCCGCTGGGGCCGTTGCGCGCGGCGGACGTGTATCTGGCGATGAAGAATAACGAGGCAGCGCTGCAGAGTCTGCGCCGCGCGCTGTCCGTGCAGCCCGAACTGCTGCAGGCGCAACGGGGGATCATCGGGTTGGAGATGGCCGCCAAGCGCCCCAAGGAGGCGATGGCCGTCGCGCGCGAAGTGCAGAAGCAGCGCCCCGACCAGGCGATCGGGCATGCCCTGGAAGGCGACATCGAGGCCCTGCAAGGCCGCATGGCGGCCGCGATCGCGTCTTACCGTGCAGCGGTGGCGAAGACGGGCGGCGAGCCGGTGGCGTCCAAGCTGCACGCTGCGCTGGTGGCCGCCGGCACGCGGGCGGCGGCCGACCAGATGGCCGCCGAATGGGTCAAGACCCACCCGAAGGATGCCGCCTTCCTGAGCCATCTCGGTGAGACCGCGCTCGCGCAACGCGACTGGGCCCAGGCCGAGAGCCGTTACCAGGCCGTGCTCAAGCTGTATCCGAACAACGTCGCCGCCCTCAACAACGTGGCCTGGAGCGCGATGCAGCAGGACAAGCCGGGCGCCTTGGCATTGGCGCAGAAGGCCAACACGCTGGTCCCCGATCAGCCGGCGCTGATGGACACGCTGGCACTCGCGCTGGCGAAGGACAAGCAGTTCGACAAGGCGCTCGAGCTTCAGAAGCGGGCCGTGGCCATGCAGCCCAAGAACAACGCGCTGCGCCTGACGCTGGCCAAGCTGCTGCTGCAGTCGGGTGACAAGGCGGGTGCGCGCACCGAGCTCGATGCGCTCGCCAAGCTGGGCGACGGCTTCAGCGACCGTGCCGAGGTCGATCAGCTTCTGAAGGCCTTCTGAGCGCGGCTCAGGCGTCGCCTAGCGGCATCGGCTCGGTCAGGTCGATCGAGGTCTGCCCGCGCTTGAGCGCGCCGACGCAGATCGCCCAGGCGGGGTCGGCGTCAGCGATGCGAAAACCGTAGTACGCCTCGCCGTCGATGTCGTGCTCACGCACGGCGGCCACGCGCAGCAAAGCGTGGTCGGCATCGCCCAGTTGGATCTCGGCCACTCCCCACGCGTCCAGCGGCAGCGGCCGGCTGGCGGTGGCCTGGAAGCCGTTCAAGGACAGCTCGACGACCTCGAGCTCGCACGGCTCGCTGTCGCCCTGCAGCGCGAGCGTGCCGGGGCACTTCATCGAATAGCGCTGGTGCTCGCGGATGTGCGGCAGCACCTCGGGCGACGCCGCCGGCACCTCGGGCAGCACCGCTCGATAAGGCGCCAGGTCGTAGATCGAATGCAGCAGCAGGCGCTGGCGGGCATCCAGGCGCTCGAAAGTCTGGCTGCGGCGGTTGAAGAAGTGGTCCAGCATCGCCGGCGTCATCACCGGGTCGTTGGTGGTGTAGTAGCGCCGCGGCGGCGGCCTGATGTTGGGCAGGCGCAGGCGCGTGAAGTAGCGGTGCAGGTCCTTGCGCGCCGCCTTGCCGCCGAACGCCGCACGCATCAGCTCGGGCGCGGCGTGCAGGTCGAGCGTCGCGCCCACGGCAGGCGCGCCGTTCACAAAGTCGTAGTTGTCGACCACGTGCGCGGCCAGGCGGCCGAAGAACAGCAGCGACTCGTAGAGCTCGATGCGGTTCGGGTGCACCGCGATGACCAGGTGCCGCGTGTCGAAGTACTCGGTGCAGTACTCGTACATGAACTTCATGAGCGGGAACAACACCGCGCCGCCGGTCTTGCGAAAGGCGCGGTGCACCGCCAGCGCCGACACCTCGGCGATCTGGCCGCTTTGGGCACGCACGCGTGTCAGGTCGAACACCGACTGCAGCGGAAAGCCGAACACGCCGTCGCGGATCAGGCTCATGGTGCCGACGACCTCGCCGTCCCACTTGGCGGCGAGCGTGGTGGTTGTCGGCAGCGCGTGGTAGAGGGTGACGCGCAGGCCCGACGGCTGCGGCGGCATGAAACCGTGCGCCACATAGGCGTCGTGCAGCAGGCCGAAACAGGCTTCGAGTTCGTCCTGCGTCTCGGCGACCTTGAGTTCGAGTCGGCGGTCGGGTGCCGGGTCGCAGTCCACGAGGGCGCGAAAGAGCGCAAAGCGCGTCGCGCGCGGCAGCGCCGCGAGACCGCTGCGTGCCAGCCGGTGCCACAGCGCCCGGGCTGACGATCGTGCGGGCTGGGGCATCGCCGGCCTGTCTTCTCAGCGCCGTTGCCGGGTGAGCAGCGCGTCGACGAAACGCACCGGAATGGCGTAGGTGATGCCCGAGGGCTGGCTCAGCGCGGACTCGCGCGTGTTCTTCACCAGCACCATGTTGATGACGCCGACCACCTGGCCGGTCTGCACGTCGAGCAGCGGCCCGCCGCTGTTGCCGGGGTAGGCGACGGCGTCGAGCTGGTAGATGTCGAACGTGCCCTGGCGGACGCGCATCACCGCCTGTGGCGCCAGGTCGCGCGCCGACGGCGGCGGCGGCGCCACCGCGGTCACCGACGCGACGATGCCGCGATGGGTGACCGGCGTGAACCCGAGAATGCCGCCGATCGGAAAGCCCATCAGCACGACATCCAGTCCCTCGGCCACCGGCTCGTTGGCGGCCAGCGCCAGCGCCGGCAACGGGGGGCCCTCGAACTCCAGCAACGCCAGGTCGCGGGCCCGGTCGACTTCGACGATCGTCGCCGCGCGCACCTGCGGCTCGCCGCCGCGCGTCGGGATCAGCACCACGGTGCGCGGCGCGTCGCCGCCGTCGGGGCGCTCGGGGAGCACGTGCGCATTGGTGATCAGCCGGTTGCCGTTGCCGACCACGAACCCCGAGCCGCGAAAGCCGAAACGCGGCGTCTGCAGCGCGCTGTAGCTGCCGACCGCCAGCACCGACGGCCGCGCTTTGGCAATCAGCGCCGGCAGATCCTGCGCGCTCGCGCCCATGCCGCACACCAGCACCATGAACGCAAGCAAGGCGCGCCGCGTGGCGCTGCGCGCTCGCTCAGCAGCGCACGCCGACATGCAGCGCGACGACACCGCCGGTCAGGTTGTGCACATCGACATGGCCGAAGCCCGCGGCCTTCATCATCGCCTTCAGCGTCGCCTGGTCGGGGTGCATGCGGATCGACTCGGCCAGGTAGCGGTAGCTGTGCGCGTCGCCGCTGACCCACTGCCCCAGCCGCGGCAGCACGTTGAACGAATACCAGTCGTAGGGCTTCTGCAAGGGTGCGGCGACCTTGGAGAACTCGAGCACCAGCAGCCGCCCGCCGGGGCGCAGCACACGCGCCATCTCGACCAGCGCCTGGTCCTTGTGGGTCATGTTGCGCAGGCCGAAGGCGACGCTCACGAGGTCGAAGCTGGCCTCACGAAAGGGCAGCGACTCGGCGTCGCAGATCAGACTCGGCAGCACCAGGCCTTCGTCGATCAAGCGGTCGCGGCCGGTCTTCAGCATCGCCTCGTTGATGTCGGTGTGCACCACGCTGCCGCTGCTGCCGACCTTCCTGGCGAAGGCGCGCGCCAGGTCGCCGGTGCCGCCGGCGATGTCGAGCACCCGATCACCGTCGCGCAGACTGGCGACCGCCACCGTGTAGGCCTTCCAGACCCGGTGCAGCCCAAGGGACATGAGGTCGTTCATGAGGTCGTAGTTCGATGCCACCGAGTCGAACACGCCGCGCACGCGCCTCGCCTTCACGCCCTCTTCGACGGTCTCGAACCCGAAATGCGTGCGGCTCATCTCAGTGGCGCCCGGCCGCCCCGAAGCCATTGAGCGCCCCCTCGGGGGCAGCGAACGAAGTGAGCGTGGGGGGTTGTTTCACTTCAGTGATGGTGCCCGTGCGACGCGCAGCCCGACCCGCCGCCGCTGGCGCCGGCGCCGGCCATCGGCGCGTCGCGGTCGGTGCCGGCCTCGACCAGGCGATCGAGATACTGCTGCCACAACGCGTCCTGCCGCGACCCGAGCGCATACAGGTAGTCCCAGGCGTAGATGCCCGACTCGTGGCCGTCGCTGAAGGTCGGCTGCACCGCGTAGTGGCCGACCGGCTCGAGGGCGACGATGTCGACCTCACGCTTGCCGGTCTGCAACACCTCCTGGCCCGGCCCGTGGCCCTGCACTTCGGCCGACGGCGAATACACCCGCAGCAGCTCGAAGGGAATGCGGAAGGTCTCGCCGTCGTCGAAGCTAACTTCGAGCAGCTTCGACTGCATGTGCACGGTGAGCGCGGTGGGTTGGACAGGGGTGGTCATGGCTCAGTTTACGGCTTGCAGGGCCGCAGCGACGCGCGTGTCGAGTTGCTGCAGCGACAGCTCGAGCCGCTCGGCCGCTGCCGGCTGCACCCCGCGCTGCGCCGCGCCCCACACCGGCTGCGGATAGTGGCTGTCCCAATCGAAGCGTGCGATGACATGCCAGTGCAGGTGCGGCGTCTGGTTGCCCAGCGAGGCCAGGTTGATCTTGGTCGGTGCCAGCGAGTCGCGCAGCACCTGCTCGACAACGGCCACCAGCGCCATGCAACGCCTGCGCGCTGCCGCGTCGAGGTCGGTGAACTCGGCGACATGATGCTGGTGCACGACGCGGTAGAACGCCGGGAAGCCGGCGTCGGCGACGCGGATCACCCGCCAATGTTCGTCCTGCCAGACAAGGTCACCGCCGACACCGGCACACAGCTCGCAGCTCACAGCTCACAGCTCACAGCTCACAGCTCACAGCAGAACCCGCTCGATGCCGCCGGCGTTGGCACGTGCGACGTACTGCGCCATCCAGTCGGTACCGAGGATCTGGTTCGCCATCTCGACCACGATGTAGTCGGCTTCGAGCAGCCCGTTGCGCAGATCGTCGCCGTAGCGGCTCAGGCCCTGCAGGCAGCTCGGGCACGAGGTCAGCACCTTGATGTCGCCCGTGTGGCCGCGTTCGCGCAGCGCGGCTTCGTCGCTGCGCAACTCTTCCTGCTTGCGAAAACGCACCTGGGTCGCGATGTCCGGCCGGGTCACGCCGAGCGTGCCGCTTTCGCCGCAGCAGCGTTGTGTCTGGCGCACGCCGTCGCCGAGCAGCGCGGTCACGGTCTTCATCGGCTCGCGCTGTTTCATCGGGCTGTGGCAGGGGTCGTGATAGAGGTACGCGCCCTCGCGCTGCGGCAGCGTGATGTTCTTCTCCAGCAGGAACTCGTGAATGTCGACGATGCGGCAGCCCGGGAAGATGTCCTCGAACTGGTAACCCTGCAGCTGGTCGTAGCAGGTGCCGCAGCTCACCACCACGCATCTGATGTCGAGGTAGTTAAGCGTGTTGGCGACGCGGTGGAACAGCACCCGGTTGTCGGTGATGATCTTGTCGGCCTTGTCGAACTGCCCACTGCCGCGCTGCGGATAACCGCAGCACAGGTAGCCCGGCGGCAACACCGTCTGCACGCCGGCATGCCACAACATCGCCTGCGTCGCCAGGCCGACCTGCGAAAACAGGCGCTCCGAGCCGCAGCCCGGGAAATAGAACACCGCCTCGCTGTCCACCGTCGTCGCCCGCGGGTTGCGGATGATCGGGACATAGGCCTTGTCCTCGATGTCGAGCAGCGCACGCGCAGTGCGCTTGGGCAGGCCGCCCGGCAGCTTCTTGTTGATGAAGTGGATCACCTGCTCTTTGAGCGGCGCGCTGCCGACGGTGGCCGGCGGCGCCGCGGTCTGCTTGCGCGCCGCAAGCTTCAACGTGTCGTGCGCCAAACGCTGCGCCTTGAAGCCGATGCCCACCATTGCCGAACGCAGCAGCTTGATCGTTTGCGGACTCGTCGCATTGAGCATCGCCATCGCCGCCACGTTACCGGGGCGAAAACTCTTCTTGCCCATCTTGCGCAGCAGGTTGCGCATCGCCATCGTCACGTCGCCGAAGTCGATGTTCACCGGGCAAGGCGCCAGGCATTTGTGGCAGACCGTACAGTGGTCGGCCACGTCCTCGAACTCTTCCCAGTGCTTGATGCTGACGCCCCTGCGCGTCTGCTCCTCGTACAGGAAGGCCTCGATCAACAGCGAGGTGGCGAGGATCTTGTTGCGCGGGCTGTACAACAGGTTGGCGCGCGGCACATGCGTCGCGCAGGCCGGTTTGCACTTGCCGCAACGCAGGCAGTCCTTGATCGAGTCGCTGATCGCGCCGATGTCGCTCTGCTGCATGATGAGCGACTCGTGCCCCATGAGCCCGAAGCTCGGCGTATAGGCGTGGCGCAGGTCGGCCAGGCGCACGTCGTCGCCGAGCGTCGGTGCATGGCGCAGCAGCTTGCCTTTGTTGAAGCGGCCCTCGGGGTCGACCTTTGCCTTGTAGCCGGCAAAACCCGCCAGTTCTTCGTCAGTCAGGAACTCCAGCTTGGTGATGCCGATGCCGTGTTCGCCCGAGATCACACCGCCGAGCGAACGCGCCAGCGCCATGATGCGCGCGACCGTTTCGTGCGCGGTCTGCAACATCGCATAGTCGTCGCTGTTGACCGGGATGTTGCTGTGCACGTTGCCGTCGCCGGCATGCATGTGCAGAGCAACCCAAACACGGCCATGCAGCACGGCCTTGTGGATGCGGTCGAGTTCGGCGAGCAAAGGTGCGAACGCCGCGCCGGCAAACAGCGCCTGCAGCGGCTTCCTGATCTGCGTCTTCCAAGACGCGCGCAGGCGGGCGTCCTGCAGCGGCTCGAAGGTTCCGGCATCGAGCCTGTCGAGCCAACCGCGCCACTGCGCCTGCACCTCGCGCAGCAGCGTCAAAGCCTGCTGCACCCGGTCTTCAAGCAGCTCCGCGCCCGGAATCTCCTGCGCGTCGTCGGCCTTGCCGAGCGGCAATGCGCCGCCCTCGAAGAAATCGACCAGCCGCGCCACCAGCTCCAGCTTGTTGCGCAAGCTCAATTCGATGTTGATGCGCTCGATGCCATTGGTGTATTCGCCCATGCGCTCGAGCGGGATCACCACGTCTTCGTTGATCTTGAAGGCGTTGGTGTGGCGCGCGATCGCCGCGGTGCGCTTGCGATCGAGCCAGAACTTCTTGCGTGCGTCGGCGCTGACGGCGATGAAACCCTCGCCCGCGCGCGCGTTGGCGATGCGTACCACCTCGCTCGCCGCTCTCGCCACCGCGGCTTCGTCGTCGCCGACGATGTCGCCGATCAACACCATTTTCGGCAGCGCGCCACGTTTGCTCTTCGTCGCGTAGCCGACCGCCTTCAGGTAGCGGTCGTCCAGGTGCTCCAGGCCCGCCAGGATTGCACCGCCCGGCCGCGCTAACATCAGATCCTTGATCTCGACGATCGACGGCACCGCGTCGCGCGCATTGCCGAAGAATTCCACGCACACCGTGCGCACCTGCTTGGGCATGCGGTGAACAATCCAGCGCGCGCTCGTGATCAGACCATCGCAGCCTTCCTTCTGCACGCCCGGCAGGCCGGCGAGGAACTTGTCGGTCACGTCCTTGCCCAGGCCCTCCTTGCGGAAGGTGGCGCCGGGGATGTCCAGCCGCTCGGCGCGTTCCAGCGTCTTGCCGCTGGCGTCGAAGTACTTCAACTCGAACGACGCCGTCGGCGCGTCGTGGATCTTGCCGAGATTGTGATCCAGCCGCGTCACTTCGAGCCACTTCGCGTCCGGCGTCACCATGCGCCAGCTCGCCAGGTTGTCGAGCGCGGTGCCCCACAACACGGCCTTCTTGCCGCCGGCGTTCATCGCGATGTTGCCGCCGACGCAGGATGCTTCGGCCGAAGTCGGGTCGACCGCGAAGACGTAACCAGCGGCGTCGGCGGCGTCGGCCACACGCTGGGTCACGACACCGGCCTCGCTCCAGACCGTCGCCACCGGCTGCTCGACGCCGGGCAGCGCCCTCAGTTCCACCGCGCTTAGGCCTTCGAGCTTCTCGGTGTTGATGACCGCGCTCTTCCAGCTCAGCGGCACCGCGCCGCCGGTGTAGCCGGTGCCGCCGCCGCGCGGGATGATCGTCAGGCCGAGTTCGATGCAGCCCGCCACCAGGCCCGCCGTTTCAGCCTCGCCGTCCGGCGTCAGCACGACAAACGGGTACTCGACGCGCCAGTCGGTCGCGTCGGTCACGTGCGACACCCGCGACAGGCCGTCGAACTTGATGTTGTCCTTGCGCGTATGGCGCGCCAGCGTGCGCCGCGCACGCCGGCGCAGCGCTTCGATCTCGTCGAACGACGCCGCGAAAGTCGTGACCGCCGCTTGCGCGGTAGCGAGCAGTTCAGCGACGAGTCCGTCGCGCGTGGCGGCCGCACTCGGGTCGCGGCGCTTGCCGATCTCGCGCAGCCGGTGTTGCAGGGCCTCGATGAGCAGCGCGCGCCGTTTCGGGTTGGCGAGCAGGTCGTCCTGCAGATAAGGATTGCGCTGCACGACCCAGATGTCGCCCAGCACCTCGTACAACATGCGTGCCGACCGGCCGGTGCGGCGCTCGCCGCGCAGGCGTTCCAGCCAAGCCCAGGCCTGCTCGCCGAGCAGCCGCTGCACGATCTCGCGGTCCGAGAACGAGGTGTAGTTGTAGGGAATCTCGCGCAGGCGCGGCGCGGCTTCGTCGTCGGCGCCGCGGCCTGCGGCGAGCGACTGGAGGGCTAACGGTGCATTCATCTCGGGGCAGCGCAGCCAGTCTGCCACGCGCAAGCAGGCATGCTACCGCAGTGCAGCAATCACCATCGCAGCGGGGGCAGCGGCGGGTTATCCCCGTTGCTGCCCTGCGGCATCACTGACTACAAACGCGACTGTCACAAACGCCGATCACCATACGGCCTTCGCCTGCGACCAGTCAGGCCCCTTACACGGAGTTGTCATGAAACTGAAAACCCTGGCTCTGGCCTGCGTCCTGAGCGCCGCAACTGCCGCCCACGCGCAAACCGAGATCCAATGGTGGCATTCGATGGGCGGCCAGCTCGGCGAATGGGTCAACGGCCTCGCCAAGGGCTTCAACGACAGCCAGAAGGACTACAAGGTCGTGGCCGTCTACAAGGGCAGCTACCCCGAGAGCTTCGCCGCCACGATCGCCGCATACCGCGCCGGCAATGCACCGCACATCGTGCAGGTCTTCGAGGTCGGTACCGCGACGATGATGGCCAGCAAGGGCGTCGCCGTGCCGGTGAACGAGGTCATGAAGCTCGGCGGCGTCGCCTTCGACGCCAGTGTCTACGTGCCGGCGGTCAGCGGCTACTACACGGCGCCCAACGGCCAGATGCTGAGCCTGCCGTTCAACAGCTCGACGACCGTGCTGCACTACAACAAGGACGCCTTCCGCGCCGCCGGCCTCGACCCCAACAGTCCGCCCAAGACCTGGCCGGAGGTCGCGCTGGCCGCCGCCAAGCTCAAGGCCAGCGGCCACAAGTGCCCGTTCACCACCAGCTGGCAGAGCTGGACACAGCTGGAGAGCTTCTCGGCCTGGCACAACGTCGAGTTCGCGACCAAGCGCAACGGCTTCCAGGGGCTGGACACGCGGCTGAACATCACGACGCCGCTGCACGTGCGCCACATCGAGAACCTCGCCAACATGGCGCAGCAGGGCCTGTTCGTCTACAAGGGCCGCAGCGGCGCGGCGGACGGCGTGTACCAGTCGGGCGAATGCGCGATGTACACCGGCACGTCGGCCGCCTATGGCGGCATCAAGCGCAACCTGAAGGCCGAGTCCGGGATCAGCACGCTGCCGTATTACCCCGACGTGCAAGGCGCGCCGCAGAACACGGTGATCGGCGGCGCCAGCCTGTGGGCCATCTCCGGCAAGAAGCCCGACGAGTACAAGGGGGTGGCGCAGTTCTACAAGTATCTGTCCGACCCCGAGGTCCAGGCGAAGAGCCACCAGCAGACCGGCTACCTGCCGATCACGACAAAGGCCTTCGAACTCACCGACAAGAGCGGCTTCTACAAGCAGAACCCGGGCACCGACGTCAGCGTCACGCAGATGATCCGCAAGACGACCGACAAGTCGCGCGGCATCCGCCTGGGCAATTTCGTTCAGATCCGCACCATCCTCGACGAAGAGATGGAGCAGATCTGGTCGGGCAAGAAGAGCGCGCGCCAGGGGCTGGAAGACGCGACGAAGCGCAGCAACGCCGAACTGGAGAAGTTCGAGAAGGCGAACAAGGGCTGAAAGCCCTTGTTCGCCTGGCGGCGCCCACGGGCGCCGCCTGCGGCCGAACGGGTGCACCCCTCCCCGCCCCGTCCCCGCCGAGCGGGGGGGCTTGGTCAGATTGACGAGTTGAAGGTCCCGATTGGCCGTCGAGAAACGCGTCCGCTTCAAGAGTTGGTGGCTGCCCTGGGTGCTGATCGCGCCGCAGATGGCCATCATCCTGGTTTTTTTCTTCTGGCCGGCTGGGCAGGCGCTTTATTACAGCGTGCTGCAGCAGGACGCGTTCGGCACCAGCGTGGTCTTCGTCGGCCTGGAAAACTTCCGCGCGCTGTGGAACGATGAGTCCTACCTCGCGTCGTTCAAGGTCACTGCGGTGTTCTCGTTCTGGGTCGCCGGGCTCGGGCTGGTGCTTTCGCTCGTGCTGGCGGTGATGGCCGACCGCGTCGTCAAGGCCTCGCGCTGGTACAGGACGCTGCTGGTCGTTCCCTATGCGGTGGCGCCGTCGGTGGCCGGCATCATGTGGGTATTCATGTTCGCGCCGTCGGTCGGTGTCGTGAGCTACGGCCTGGGCAAGATCGGCATCGAATGGAACCACCTGCTCGATGGCACGCAGGCGATGATCCTGGTCGTGTTCGCTGCGGTGTGGAACCAGATCTCGTACAACTTCCTGTTCTTCCTCGCGGGCCTGCAGAGCATCCCGAAGAGCCTGATCGAGGCCGCGGCGATCGATGGCGCCGGCCCCTGGCGCCGTTTCTGGTCGGTGCAGTTCCCGCTGCTGACGCCGACCACCTTCTTTCTGCTCGTGATCAACATCATCTACGTCTTCATCGGCACCTTCGGCATCATCGACACGGCCACCTCGGGCGGTCCGGGGCAAGATACATCGATCCTGGTCTACAAGGTCTACTTCGACGGCTTCAAGGCGCTGGACCTGGGCGCCTCGGCGACGCAGTCGGTGGTGCTGATGGTGATCCTGGTCTTGCTGACGATGATCCAGTTCCGCTACGTCGAGCGGCGCGTGCACTACTGAAGAACAGGACGGCCAGCCCGTGATCGAGAAGCGCCCGCTCGCCGACTTCGTGTCGCACATGACGCTGGTCATCGGCGTCATCGTGATCGGCTTTCCGCTCTACCTGACCTTCATCGCCAGCACGCACACGGCCGAGGCGATCGTGCAGAACGTGCCGATGCCGCTGCTGCCCGGCGACAACTTTCTGGAAAGCTACCGGCTGGCGCTGTTCGGCGGCGAGACCCGCACCGGCGGCACGCTGCCGGCGGCGGGTTCGATGCTGGTTGTCAGCCTGATCACAGCGCTGGTGATCTCGATCGGCAAGATCGCGATCTCGCTGCTTTCGGCGTTTGCGGTCGTGTACTTCCGCTTCCCCTTGCGCGGACTGGTGTTCTGGATGATCTTCGTGACGCTGATGCTGCCGGTGGAGGTGCGCATCCTGCCCACCTACCAGGTGGTCTCGGACCTCGGCATGCTCAACACCTATGCCGGGCTGACGGTGCCGCTGATCGCCAGCGCGACGGCCACCTTCCTGTTCCGGCAGTTCTTCCTCACCGTGCCCGACGAACTCGTCGAGGCGGCGCGCGTCGACGGTGCGGGGCCGATGCGCTTCTTCTGGGACGTGCTGCTGCCGCTGTCGCGAACCTCGATGGCGGCGCTGTTCGTGATCCAGTTCATCTACGGCTGGAACCAGTACCTGTGGCCGCTGCTGATGACGACCAGCGAGAACATGTACCCGATCGTGATGGGCATCCGGCGCATGCTGGCGACCAGCGACGCCGCGACCGAATGGAATGCGGTGATGGCCACCGCGATGCTGGCGATGATCCCGCCGGCGCTGGTCGTGCTGCTGATGTACAGGTGGTTCGTCAAGGGCCTCGTGGATACCGAGAAATGACACCGCTCGACGACAACAAGGACAAGGCCTGATGTATGGGAGCGATTTCGCTGCGCAAGGTCGTCAAACGCTACGGACATGGCGCCAAGGCCGTGCAGGTCATCCACGGTGTTGACGCCGAGATCGCCGACGGGGAATTCATCGTCATCGTCGGGCCCTCGGGCTGCGGCAAGAGCACGCTGCTGCGCATGGTGGCCGGGCTGGAAGAGATTTCTGAAGGCGACATCGCGATCGGCGGGCGCGTCGTCAACCAGATCGAGCCTGCCGAGCGCGACATCGCGATGGTGTTCCAGAACTACGCGCTCTATCCGCACATGAGCGTGTACGACAACATGGCCTACGGGTTGAAGATCGCCAAGGTGCCGAAGGCCGAGATCGAGACACGTGTCAACAAGGCCGCCGGCATCCTGCAGCTGGGCCCTTACCTGCAACGCAAGCCGCGCGAGCTGTCGGGCGGCCAGCGCCAGCGCGTCGCGATGGGGCGCGCCATCGTGCGCCAGCCGCAGGTCTTTCTGTTCGACGAACCGCTGTCCAACCTGGACGCCAAGCTGCGCGCGCAGACGCGCCTGGAGATCCAGAAACTGCACGCTGAACTCGGCGTCACTTCCTTGTTCGTCACGCACGACCAGGTCGAAGCGATGACGCTGGCGGAGCGCATGATCGTGATGAACGCCGGCGTGATGGAACAGATCGGCACGCCTGAGGTGGTGTATGCGCGCCCCGCCACCACCTTCGTCGCCGGCTTCATCGGCAGCCCGCCGATGAACCTGATCGAAGGCACGGCCGACGGCTCGCGCTTCACGGTCGGCGCCCACACGCTGGCCCTGCCGCAGCCGGCGCCGCGGGCGGGTGCGCTGATCCTCGGTGTGCGGCCCGAACACGCCGAACCCGATGCGACCGGCGCGTGGACGCTGGATGTCGAGCTGGTCGAGATGCTCGGTGCCGAGCGGCTCGTGCACGGCAAGCTCGGCGATGCGGCCTTCACGCTGCGCATCGACGGTACGCTGGCGGCGCCCAAGATGCGGGACCGCATGCCACTGCGCGTGGCGCCCGAGCATCTGCACTGGTTCGACCCGCAGACGCAACACCGCGTCGGTTGATGTTCAATCACTGGCCCTACCCGTTCTGGATCGCCCACCGCGGCGCCGGCAAGCTGGCGCCGGAGAACACGCTCGCGGCGTTGCGCCTCGGCGCGCAATACGGCTACCGCGCCTTCGAGTGCGACGTGAAGTTGAGCGCCGACGGCCTGCCCTTTCTGCTGCACGACGCAACGCTGGAGCGCACGACACCCGAACGGGGCATCGCCGCAGAGCGGCCCTGGGCCGAGCTGTCGCGGCTCGACGCCGGTGGCTGGCACAGCCGCGCCTACGCCGGCGAGCCGCCGCCGAGCCTGGCCGCGGTGGCGCAGTTCGTTCGCCGCAACGCCTACAGCCTCAACATCGAGATCAAGCCGACGCCCGGCGCCGAAGGCGAGACCGGTCACGTCGTGGCGCGTGAAGTGGCCCGGCTGTGGCAAGGCGATCGACCCTTGCCGCTGCTGAGTTCGTTCCGCCCCGAGTCGCTGCAAGCCGCACGAGCCGAGGCGCCCGCCCTGCCGCGGGCTCTGCTGCTGGACACGCTGTGGGCCGGCTGGGAAGACATTGCCGCGCAACTGCAATGTGCCGCGGTGGTCTGCAACCACACGCTCTACGACCAGGCGCTGGTGGACCGGCTGCACGCGGCGGGCCTTCGCGCGTTGGCCTACACCGTCAACGACCCGGCGCCCGCGCAGTGGCTCATCGGCCTCGGCGTCGACGGGCTGATCACCGACGCGGTCGATCGTTTCTCCCCGGCGTAACAGGCCGTCAAGGCTCTTCGACGCCGCGCACGCGCGAGTAAAGCCGCGTATCGCGCGACTCGCCGGTCGGCGTCAGGCTGTCGGCGCGCAGCACGCCTTCGAAGGTGTAGCCGCTGCGCTGCGCGACACGCCGGCTCGCGTGGTTGTTGGCGTCCATGCGGATCTCGACCCGCCGCGCGTTGAAGTCGTCGAAGGCGACGCGCGTCAGCGCCTGCACCGCCTCGTCGATCAGGCCCGCAGCCGCGCCGCTGCGGCGCCAGTAGCCGATCTCGAAACAGCGCACGTCCCATCGGATGCGGTGCAGCCCGCAGCCGCCGACGAAGCGGCCCTGCGCATCGCCGGGCGCGCGCTCGAACATGAACATCGCCAGATCCTCGCGCTTCAAGAAGCGCGCCTGCATGGCACGGAACTCGGTGTCGGCGCGCTCACGCGTCGGCGCATCCTGCGCCCAGGGCATCCAGGGCTTGAGTCGGGGCAGGGACTCGGCGACCGCGGCGTTCACCTCGTCGATGTCGTCCGGCGTCGGGCAACGCAGGATCAGACGCGGCGTCAGCCAGCGCGCGGGCAGCGCGAGCTGCAGCGGATCGAAGGTCGGCGTCGTGATCACATCGGCTCCATCGCGGAAGTCGGCCGCACCGCGGCCTCGGCGCCGAGCAGCTCGGCCTCGGTCTCGGGCTTCGGCAGTTCGCGCAGCCGCGCCAATACCGGGTGGCGCCAAGCGACCAGCGCCAGCAGCAGCCCCGTAGCACCCGAGAAGGCGAGCGCGGCGCGCAGCCCCAGGTGCTCGCCCAAGGCACCGCCGATCAGCGCGCCAGGGCCGGCGAGCAGCAGCGTCAACCAGCGCATCGTGCTCGTCATGCGGCCGAGCAGCGGCTCGGGCGTCACCGCCTGTCGCAGGGCGAGGAAGTTGATGAACACCAGCGTCGCGCCGACACCGAACATCACCAGCATGCTGGCGAACGCAGCCACGCCCCAAGGGCCCGCGGGTGCGAGCGCGGCCAGTGTCCAGCCCGACGCGCAGATCGCAAAGCCGATCGCCAGCGCCGGGCCGGGGCCGACGCGGCGTGTCAGCCGGCTGCCGGCCAGGCTGGTGAAGATCGTGCCGGCACCAAGGCCGATGTAGCTCAGGCCCACCGCTTGTTCGGAGAGACCGAGCGTGCGTGTCGCCAGCAGAATCTGCACCACGATCGCCGCGTGATGGCACATCTGCCAGATGCCGACCGTGAACGCGAGCGCAATCAGCAGCCGCTGCCCGGCGACGAAACGCAGGCCGGCGCGCAGGTCGCGCCAGAAGTGCGCGTCGGGGCGCGGCGTACGCAACTCGTGCACCCGCACGCCGCGCAGAATGGCTGCCGACGCAACGAGCAGCAGCGCGTCAGCCAGCAGCGCCAGCGGCGCGCCGACGAGTTTGATCAACACCCCGGCCAGGCCGGGGCCGGCGACCTCGGCGCCGGAGGAGGCGAGCGCGTTCTTCGCATGCGCCTCGACCAGCCGGTCGCGCGGCACCACCTGCGTCAGCACGATCTGCGCCGCGCTGCCGGCGACTGTGTAGATGGTGCCGATGCAAAACCCCACCACGTACAGCCACTGCATCGTCAGCCCGCCGAGCCACCAGGCCAGCGGCACACTCGCCAGCAGCGCGGCGATCGACAATTCGCCCGCGACGTAGACCGGCAGCTTGCGCACACGGTCGAGCCACACGCCCGACGGCAGCGAGAACAGCACGAAGGGCGCGATCTCTATCGCGGTAAGCCAGCCCATCTGCGTCGGGCTGGCGTGCAGCAGCACGGCGGCGGTGAGCGGCAGCGCGAGCATCGTCACCTGGCCGCCGAAGCTCGAGATCAGGATCGACGTCCACAGCCGGCGATAGACAGCGTCGCGCAGCAGGTCGCCCGGCGGCAGCAAGAGGCGCCGCCGCCAAGCGGCCCAGCATCGGAGAAGCTGACGGGAGAACATCGCTGAAGTCATTCGCAAAAAGACTTCGGGCCTGTCGCCGATCGCTCAGCGCAGGCCCGACCAAGGATGCTGAAGCGAGAACTAACGCATGACGACTGCGGCGCCAGCGCGGCGGCGTCGGTTGGCAAGGATGTGGCGCGTTTTCATGCGGTAGCTCGCTTCGAGAGGTTGGCAGCATGCTAGCAGCGCGGATTGCCGCCGCACAACCCTAGCTTCGGTAGTCGGCGTTGATGCTGACGTAATCGTGCGACAGGTCGCAGGTCCAGACGGTGGCGTGCGCGGGCCCGCGGTGCAGATCCACGCGTACCGTGATCTCGCTGCGTTTCATCACGCGCTGGCCCATCGACTCTTCGTACTGAGGATGGCGGCCGCCGCGTGTGGCGACGTGCACGTCGTCCAGGTGCAGGTCGATCAGGCTCTGGTCGAGATCGGCGATGCCGGCATAACCGACCGCCGCCAGGATACGGCCGAGGTTGGGGTCGCTGGCGAAGAACGCCGTCTTCACCAGCGGCGAATGGGCGATCGCATAGGCGACCTGGCGGCACTCGCCCTCGTCGACGCCGCCGTCCACCTGCACCGCGATGAACTTGGTCGCGCCCTCGCCGTCGCGCACGATCGCCTGCGCCAGCGTCTCGGCGACCGTGATCACCGCGTCGCGCAGCGCCTGGCCGTCGGCGGTGTCGAAACGGGTGATCTCGTCGTGGCCGGCGGCACGCGTGGCGACGAGCACGAATGAGTCGTTGGTCGAGGTGTCGCCGTCGATCGTGATGCGGTTGAAGCTGCGGTCCGCGGCCTCCTTGACCAGCAACTCGAGCGCCGCCGGCGCGATCACCGCGTCGGTGGCGACGAAGCCGAGCATCGTCGCCATGTTGGGCCGGATCATGCCGGCGCCCTTGCTGATGCCGGTGACGGTGACCGTCTTGCCGCCGACTTGGACCTGGCGCGACGCCGCCTTGGGCAGCGTGTCGGTGGTCATGATCGCCTCCGCAGCGCGTGCCCAGTGGTCGGCCCTCGCGTCGGCGATCGCGGCGCGCAGCCCGGCGACGATGCGCTCGACCGGCAGCGTCTCCATGATGACGCCGGTGGAAAAGGGCAACACCTGCGTCGCGGCGATACCCAGCGCCTGGGCCAGTGCGTCGCAGGTCTGGCGCGCACGCGCCAGGCCGTCCACGCCGGTGCCGGCGTTCGCATTGCCGGTGTTGATGACCAGCGCACGGATCGCGGCGCCGGCTTGCAGGTGCTCGCGACACAGCTGCACCGGCGCGGCGCAGAACCGGTTGGCCGTGAACACGCCGGCGGCGAGCGTGCCCTCGGCCAGCGTGATGACCGTCAGGTCCTTGCGGTTCGCCTTGCGGATGCCGGCCATCGCGATGCCGAGTTCGACCCCGGGCACCGGGTGCAGGTCTGCCGGATTCGGCGCGACGAGGTTGACGGGCATGGCGCTCAGGCCAACCGGCCGTGGCAGTGTTTGTACTTCTTGCCGCTGCCGCAGGGGCAGGGGTCGTTGCGGCCGGCGCGGGGCACGTGGGCGACGGCGCTCGTCGGATCGGCCTCCTGTGACACCGAACCGTCTTCGTTCGGATGCGTGTAGGTCACGTTGGCGACCTGGCCTACACGCTCCTCGATCGCTTCGGCGGCCTGCGCGACCTGTTCCTGGGTCTGGATGCGCACCGTCATCAGCACGCGGGTGACTTCGAGCTTGACGACGTCGAGCAGCTGGCTGAACAGCTCGAAGGCCTCGCGTTTGTATTCCTGCTTCGGGTTCTTCTGCGCGTAACCGCGCAGGTGGATGCCCTGGCGCAGGTAGTCCAGCGCCGCCAGGTGCTCGCGCCAGTGGGTGTCGATGGCCTGCAGCAGCACCATGCGCATGAAGGGGTTGAACTGCTCCAGCCCGACGATGGCCACCTTCTCGGCAAAACGGGCGTCGGCCGCGGCCACCACCTTCTGCACGATCTCGTCGTCGGTGATCGATTCGCTGCCCTCGACGTCGGCCTTCAGGCTCACGTCGAGTTGCCACTCGTCGCGCAGCGTCTTTTCCAGCCCGTCCAAATCCCACTGTTCTTCGAGGCTCTCCTCGGGCACATGGGCGCGCACCAGGCCGGTCATCGCGCTTTGGCGCAGGTTGGTGATGATCTCCTCCAGCGACTCGGCTTCGAGGATGTCGTTGCGCTGCTGGTAGATGACCTTGCGCTGGTCGTTCGAGACGTCGTCGTATTCGAGCAGCTGCTTGCGGACGTCGAAGTTGCGCGCCTCGACCTTGCGCTGCGCGCTTTCGATCGAGCGCGTGACGATGCCGGCCTCGATCGCCTCGCCTTCGGGCATCTTCAGTCGGTCCATGATCGCGCGCACGCGGTCGCCGGCGAAGATGCGCATCAGCGGGTCGTCGAGCGACAGGTAGAACCGGCTCGCGCCCGGGTCGCCCTGACGGCCCGAGCGGCCGCGCAGCTGGTTGTCGATGCGGCGTGACTCGTGGCGCTCGGTGGCGATGATGCGCAAGCCCCCCTCGGCCTTGACCTTGTCGTGCAGGCCCTGCCACTCGTCGTGCAACTGCTGGATGCGGCGCTGCTTGTCGGCGTCGGCGACGACCGTCTCGTCGATCTCGATGAAGTGCACCTGGCGCTCGACGTTGCCGCCGAGCACGATGTCGGTGCCGCGCCCGGCCATGTTGGTGGCGATCGTGATCACGCCCGGCCGCCCGGCCTGGGCCACGATCTCGGCTTCCTTGGCGTGCTGCTTGGCGTTGAGCACCTGGTGTGGCAGCTTGACTTTTTCCAGCAGGCCGGAGATCAGCTCGCTGTTTTCGATCGAGGTCGTGCCGACCAGCACCGGCTGGCCGCGCTGGTGGCAGTCGCGGATGTCGTCGATCACCGCGTTGTACTTCTCGTTGCCGGTCTTGTAGACGAGGTCGAGGTCGTCCTTGCGGATGGTCGGCTTGTTGGGTGGGATCACCACCGTCTCGAGGCCGTAGATCTCCTGGAACTCGTAGGCCTCGGTGTCGGCGGTGCCCGTCATGCCGGCCAGCTTGCCGTACATGCGGAAGTAGTTCTGGAAGGTGATCGAGGCCAGCGTCTGGTTCTCGCTCTGGATCTGCACACCCTCCTTCGCCTCCACCGCCTGGTGCAGGCCGTCGCTCCAGCGCCGCCCGGTCATCAGGCGCCCGGTGAACTCGTCGACGATGATCACCTCGCCGTTCTGCACCACGTAGTGCTGGTCGCGGTTGTAGAGATGGTTCGCGCGCAGCGCCGCGTAGACGTGGTGCATCAGCGTGATGTTGGCGGCCGCATAGAGGCTCTCGCCTTCGGCCAGCAGCCCGGCCTGCGACAGCAGGCTCTCGGCGTTCTCGTGCCCGTCTTCGGTCAGATAGACCTGATGGCTCTTCTCGTCGACCGTGAAGTCGCCCGGCTCGATGACCCCTTCGCCCGTGCGCAGGTCGAGCTCGCCGATCTGCTTCTTGAGCCGCGGCACGACCGCATTGATCTTGACGTACAGCTCGGTGTGGTCCTCGGCCTGGCCGCTGATGATGAGCGGGGTGCGCGCCTCGTCGATGAGGATCGAATCGACCTCGTCGACGATGGCGTAGGCCAGCCCGCGCGCAACCCGCTCGCCGGTCTCGTAGACCATGTTGTCGCGCAGGTAGTCGAAGCCGAACTCGTTGTTGGTGCCGTAGGTCACGTCGCAGGCGTAAGCCTGCTGCTTCTGCGGCCGGTCCATGCCCGGCACGTTGACGCCGACCGACAGACCCAGGAAGCCGTAGAGCCGGCCCATCCACTCGGCGTCGCGCCGCGCCAGATAGTCGTTGACCGTCACGACATGCACACCGGCGCCGGTGAGCGCATTCAGGTACACCGGCAGCGTGGCCACCAGCGTCTTGCCTTCGCCGGTGCGCATCTCGGCGATCTTGCCCTGGTGCAGCGCGATGCCGCCGACCATCTGGACGTCGAAGTGGCGCATCTTCAGGCTGCGCTTGCCGGCTTCGCGCACGACGGCATAAGCCTCGGGCAGCAGATCGTCGAGCGACTCGCCTTTTTCGATGCGGCCCCGGAACTCGTCGGTCTTGGCGCGCAGCGCGGCGTCGTCGAGCTGCTCGAACTGCGCTTCCAGCGCGTTGATCTTCTGCACCGTGCCGCGGTACTGCTTGAGCAGGCGGTCGTTGCGGCTGCCGAAAACGGAAGTGAGGAGCTTGGGCAACATGCGGCTGTGGGGTTTCTCGAAGGGCGCGTCGCGCCGAGGCTGCCGCCTCAGTTGGGGCCGCGAGCGCGAATCGCAAGGCGGCGCGCCACGGCAAAGAGGCGCGCAGTTTAGCAGCGGCTACTTCGCGCCCGCGGCGCCCGCAGCAGCGAGGAAACGCGCCGGGTCCTGCGGCACGCCCCGCACCAGCACCTCGAAGTGCAGATGCGGCCCGGTCGAGCGGCCGCTGGTGCCGACCTCCGCCAGCTTCTGGCCGCGGCGCACCAGGTCGCCGGGCTTGACGAGCAGCTTGGACGCATGGGCATAACGGGTCGCCAGACCGTCGCCGTGGTCGACTTCGACCTGCAGGCCATAAGCCGGGTGGGTGTCCGTGTGCAGCACCACGCCGCCGGCGGCGGCCATGATCGAGGTGCCCCCCTCGGCCGGGAAGTCGAGCCCGGTGTGCAGAGCCGCCTGGCCTGAGAACGGGTCGGTGCGAAAGCCGAACCCCGAGCCGATCGGGCCGACCACCGGCGTCGAACTCGGCACCATCAGCGCGAGCAGGCGGCTTTCGAGCAGGCGCGATTCGACCAGCGTCAACACGTCACCGTGCTGGTCGGCGCGCGCGTCGAGGGTCGCCATCGCGGCGCCGAGTTGCTGCAGGCTCGGCTGCCCCAGCGGCACGAACGGGCCCCCGCGGCCACCGCCCCGAGCCCCGCCACCGCGTTCGAGCGGCTTCAGCTCCTCGGGCTTGACGCCGGCCATCCCGGTCACGCGGTCGCTCGTCGCTTCCAGCTTGACCAGCTTGGCCTGCACCTCACCGAGCTTGCGCGCCATGGCATCGAGGTTCTCGCGCAGGAACCGGTCGCGCTGCGCCATTTCGTCGCGCACCACCAGCTTGACGAGCGGGCTGACGAGCGGCCAACCCTCGCGCGCCGCCTTCACGAACACCAGGTGATAGATCGCGCTGGCCGCGAGCATCAACAACAGCGCGCCGGCGCAGGCCCAGACCAGCAGCCGCCAGCGGCTCAGGTGCAGCACGCGCGTGCGCGCCAGGCTGCCGTGGGTGACGATGATCTGCATGCCTCTACACTCCTGCCATGGTCGGCGAGACCACGCCTTTGGCCCTGCCCCTGCGCGAGGCCCTGCAGCGCAGCTCGGCGCTGGCGCTGCTGGCGCAGCGCATGGCGGAGTCGAACGCGCGCCACGCCTGCATCCTGCCCTGCCTGCCGGCGGCGATGGCGCCGCTGGTGCGCCCGGGCCCGCTCGACGAACAGGGCTGGTCGCTGCTGGTCGCGAATGCCGCCGTCGCCGCCAAACTGCGCCACCTGCTGCCGCGCCTGGAAGACACCCTGCGCGCACAAGGCTGGCAGGCTACAGCGATCCGCCTGCGCATACAACCGTGAACGCTTGGGGGTGCCTCTTGGTGCCGGCTAACCGAATCGAACGGTTGACCTACTGTTTACAAGACAGTTGCTCTACCAACTGAGCTAAGCCGGCTTGGCGCCGATTGTAGGAGCCTACTTGATGCGCTTGAGCGCCGGGCGGCCGCCGCCGGCGGGGTCGGGCGGCTCGGGCGGCTCCGCGGGCGGCGGCTCGGGCGTCGCCAGCCTCAGGCCGCGCTGTGGCGGCTCCGTGGCCTGCGGCTCACCCGCGACAACGGCCGCGGCCGCAGCCGCCGCGGCGGGCGCGGGAAAGGCCATGCCCTGCCCGTTCTCGCGCGCGTAGATCGCCACCACATGGTCCACCGGCACCGCGATCTCGCGCGCGCTGCCGCCGAAGCGGGCCTTGAACTCGATGAACTGGTTGCCGAGCTTCAGGCCCGAGGTGGCCTCGAAGCCGACGTTGAGCACGATCTCGCTGTTCTTCACGTACTCGATCGGCACCGACACGCCGGCATCGACATAGACGGCGATGTAGGGCGTGTAGCCGTTGTCCGTGCACCACTCGTGCAGAGCGCGGATCAGGTACGGGCGCGTGCTCGTGCCCTGGGCTTCGGGACTGGCCGGAATCGTCATGCCGAAGCTGCTGGCCTACTTGCGCATCACTTTTTCCGACGGCGTCAGCGCCTCGATGTAGGCCGGGCGCGAGAAGATGCGCTCGGCGTACTTGAGCAGTGGCGCCGCGTTCTTGCTCAAGTCGATGCCGTAGTAGTCGAGCCGCCACAGCAGCGGCGCGATGGCGACATCGAGCATCGAGAAGTCGTCGCCGAGCATGAAGCGGTTCTTCAGGAAGATCGGCGCCAGCTGCGTCAGGCGGTCGCGGATCGCGCCGCGCGACTTCTCCAGCTGCTTGTCGGTGGCCTTGATGCCGCGCCCTTCGAGCATGTTGACGTGCGCGAACAGCTCCTTCTCGAAGTTGAGCAGGAACAGGCGCACGCGCGCGCGCGCCACCGGGTCGCCGGGCATCAGCTGGGGGTGCGGGAAGCGCTCGTCGATGTACTCGTTGATGATGTGCGACTCGTACAGGATCAAGTCGCGCTCGACCAGGATCGGCACCTCGTTGTACGGGTTCATCAACGCGATGTCTTCCGGCTTGGCGTAGAGATCGACGTCGCGGATCTCGAAGTCCATGCCTTTTTCGAACAGCACGAAACGGCAGCGGTGCGAATAGGGGCAGGTGGTTCCGGAGTAAAGCACCATCATGGCGGCGGACCCTTCAATTCAACGAAAAACGGCAAGGCTCAAAGCACGAGGCGCAGCGCGTGCACGAAGGCCCTCGCTGCGCCGGTTCAAGCGGGAGACGGAACTACTTGATGTCTTTCCAGTAGGCGGCGTTCAAGCGCCAGGCGATCAGCGTGACCAGGGCCATGAACATCATGACCCAGACCCCGAGCCGCACGCGCAGGCCCTGCTGCGGCTCACCCATCCACTGCAGGAAGGCGACCAGGTCGGCGACCGTGTTGTCGTAGTCGAGCGCACTCAACGTGCCGGGCGCGGCCTGCTCGAAACCCTTGAACACATGCACCGTCCTGGCGGCGTCGTGCGGGTCCTTCTCGTCGGCGTAGTTGGCGCTGCGCACGCCCTGCAATTCCCACAGCACATGCGGCATGCCCACGCTCGGGAAGGCCAGGTTGTTCCAGCCCGTCGCCTTGCTGTCGTCGCGGTAGAAGGTGCGCAGGAAGGTGTACAGATAGTCGGCGCCGCTGCCCTGGCCGGCTGCGGCGCGCGAACGGGCGATCACGGTCAGGTCCGGCGGCGTGCCGCCGAACCACTCCTTGGCCTGCTTGGGGTCGATCGCGGCCTTCATCTGTTCGCCGATCTTGTCGCCGGTGAACATCATGCTGGCGCGAATCTGCTCCGGTGTCAGGCCGATGTCGGCGAGCCGGTTGTAGCGCATGTAGGCCGCCGAGTGGCAGTTGAGGCAGTAGTTGACGAACAGCTTGGCGCCGTGCTGCAACGCCGCGGTGTCGTTCATCTTCTCGGTCGGGAACTTGTCCCACGCGACGCCGCCGGTGGCGGCCTGCACGAGCGACGAGACGCCGAACGCGAGCGCGGCGAGCAGCGAGAGCAGGAGCTTTTTCATCGTCATCTCAATGCGCCTCGTACACGACACGCTCGGGCACCGGCTTGAACTCGCCCATGCGGCTCCACCACGGCATGAGCAGGAAAAAGCCGAAGTAGAACAGCGTGCCGGCCTGCGCCAGCAGGGTCTTGCCGTCCGACGGCGGCTGGATGCCGAGCCAGCCGAGCACGAAGAAGACGACCACGAACAGCGCGTACAGCCCGGTATGCCAGGTGGGCCGGTAGCGGATCGACCTCGCGGGTGAGCGGTCGAGCCAGGGCAGGAAGAACAGGATGATGACCGAGGCACCCATCACCACGACGCCCCAGAACTTGGCGTCGAAAGTCTTCAGCAGCACGACCCCGACCAGGGCGGCGATGACGAGGCCGATCTTCACGGCACCCGACAAGCCGCCCTTCCAGACCAGGCCGAGCGCGCCGACCACGGTCAGGCCGGCGAGCACGTTGACCATCGGGTCGGTGGTCGCGCGCAGCATCGAGTAATACGGCGTGAAGTACCACACCGGCGCGATGTGCGGCGGCGTCTTCAGCGGGTCGGCCGGGATGAAGTTGTTGTACTCGAGGAAGTAGCCGCCGAGTTCGGGCGCGAAGAAGATGATCGACGTGAAGATGAGCAGGAACGCGGCCACGCCGACCATGTCGTGCACGGTGTAGTACGGGTGGAAGGGAATGCCGTCCAGCGGCTTCCCGCTGGCATCCTTGTGGGCCTTGATCTCGATGCCGTCCGGGTTGTTGGAGCCGACGTCGTGCAGCGCGAAGATGTGCGCCACCACCAGGCCGAGCAGCACGAGCGGGATGGCGATGACGTGGAAGGCGAAGAAGCGGTTCAGCGTCGCGTCGCTGACGACGTAGTCGCCGCGGATCAGCAGCGCCAGGTCCTCGCCGACGAAGGGCACGGCGGCGAACAGGTTGACGATCACCTGCGCGCCCCAGTAGCTCATCTGGCCCCAGGGCAGCAGGTAGCCGAAGAAGGCCTCGGCCATCAGGCACAGGAAGATCATGCAGCCGAAGATCCACACCAGCTCGCGCGGCTTGCGGTAGCTGCCGTAGAGCATGCCGCGGAACATGTGCAGGTAGACGACGATGAAGAACGCGCTTGCCCCCGTCGAGTGCATGTAGCGGATCAGCCAGCCCCACGGCACGTCGCGCATGATGTACTCGACCGACGCGAAGGCGAGCGCCGCGTCGGGCTTGTAGTGCATCGTCAGGAAGATGCCGGTGACGATCTGCAGCACCAGCACCAGCAGCGCGAGCGAACCGAAGAAGTACCAGAAGTTGAAGTTCTTCGGCGCGTAGTACTGCGCCAGGTGGTCGCGGTAGGCAGCGAAGGCGGAAGGGAACCGGTTGTGCAACCAGGTCGTCGCGCGTTCGCTCAAGGGGGCGCCCGCGGGCGCGTCCTGGAATTCGGCCATGATGCTTGCCTCAAGCCTTCTTGTCGTCGCCGATCAGCAGCCGGCTGTCCGACAGGAACGTATACGGCGGCACTTCGAGGTTGTCCGGTGCGGGCTTGTTCTTGAACACGCGCCCAGCCAGATCGAAAGTCGAGCCGTGGCAGGGGCAGAGGAACCCGCCCGACCAGTCCGACGGCAGCGAGGGCTGGGCGCCGGTTTCGAACTTCCCGATCGGCGAGCAGCCCAGGTGCGAGCAGATGCCCACCACCACCAGGTACTCGGGCTTGATCGAACGGTACTCGTTCTTCGCGTAGTCCGGCGTCGGGTAGGCGCGACGCTCGGAGTCGGGGTCCGCGACCTCGGCGGCCGTCCGCTTCAGCGACGCGAGCTGCTCGGGCGTGCGCCGCACGACCCAGACCGGCTTGCCGCGCCACTCGACCGTCAGCATCTCGCCCGGCTTGATGCCGGCGATATCCACCTCGACCGCCGCGCCGGCCGCCTTGGCACGCTCGGACGGCGCGAAGCTGGCCACGAACGGCACCGCCATCGCAGCGCTGCCGACCGCGCCGGTGCCGCAGGCCATCGCGATCCACTTGCGCCGGCCGGGGTCGACTTCCGACTTACTCATGAGCCTCCTCGCTAGGGCGTTCATCGTGTGAGTGCAGCCTGTGATTCTAGCCCAGGCGTCAAGGGGGTCCGTGGCCCGCGGCGCGGCTTGACAGCAGGTCGCGCCCGGCAATACTGCGCCCGCTCGATCAACCACCACTGGAGGGGTTCCCCATGAGCTTCGCTTCCGAATTCAAAGAGTTCGCGATGAAGGGCAATGTCATCGACCTGGCGGTCGGCGTGATCATCGGCGCCGCGTTCGCCAAGATCGTCGACTCGATCGTCAAGGACCTGATCATGCCGGTGGTGGGCAAGATCTTCGGCGGGCTGGACTTCTCCAACTACTTCGTCATGCTGGCCGCACCGCCGGCCGGCTACAACGGGCCGATGACCTACGAGGCGCTGTCCAAGGCCGGCGTGCCGCTGTTCGCCTACGGCAACTTCATCACGGTAGCGATCAACTTCATCATCCTGGCGTTCATCATCTTCATGATGATCAAGCAGATCAACCGGCTGAAGAGGCAAGCCCCGCCGCCGCCGCCCGCCGAGCCCGCGGAGGACGTGAAGCTGCTGCGCGAGATCCGCGACTCGTTGCGCCGGTGAACGCCGGCCGGCCGGGCGGGCCCTGAAGTTCGGGCCATACTTGCCGATATGCAGCCATGAAGCGGGGCCGGCGCGGTTGGCCGGCCTGCGCGTCAGCTGTCCGCTCCGCCCGCCATGACCCTGTCCAGCCCTGTCCGCGCCACGGCCGCCCTGCAGGCCGCGGCTCAACGCATCAAACTCGCCGCCCGCGACGCGGCCGGCCGCTGCGTGGACGGCTTGGGCCTGGCGGCGACGTCGGGCGCACGCTCGAAGGAGCGCGACGACCTGCTGGCCGCGCAGTTCGAACTGAACCGCAAGTTGTCCGCTTTCACGCTCGCGTTCAACGAGGCCCTGGACGAACATCTGGCGCATCAGATGGCGCCGTCGGGCCTCACGCGGCCGGGCGCGACGACCGGCTGGGAGTCGCTGCGGCTCGTCGATGACCACGAGGTCGAGGCCCAGGTCAGCGCCGACCGCTTCGGCATGGCGATCCAGCATGCCTGCGAGGCCGAGTTGCGCGAGCTGGATGCCTATGTCGCAGCCCTGATGCAGCCGTCACATGCGCAGGCCGACGCGCCGCCGCGCAACCCGCTGCGTCCGGAGGCGGTCGGCAAGGCGCTCGTCGCCGGCACCGCCGCGGTGTGCGCCGAGCCGCCGGTGCGCCGGGTGCTGGCCGGCGAGATGGCGCGCAGCCTGGGCAGCGTGATGGCGCAGGTGTATGCCGAGATCACCACCGAACTGCGCGAGGCCGGCGTGCAGCCGCTCAAGCTGGCGGTGCGCGTGACCCGCGGGCCGGGTGACGAGCTCAACCGCAACACCTCGGGTTATGACACGCTGGACCGCCCGACGGGGCTGGGCGCCGACAGCCGCAGCGGCGGCCTCGGCGGCAGCGGTGGCGAAGGGCGGCACAGCGAGTCCGGTGGCGTGCGCCACTCGTCACGCGGCGGCCCGGGCGGCCCCGGCGGCGCGGGCGGCACAGACGGCGATCGCCGCGGCACGCCGATCGGGGACGTCGACGCCCACCTGATGGCGCTGATCCGCCGCCTGGCGACCCTCGGCAGCGCCGCTTCCACCACCACCGGCAGCAGCGCACCGGCCGACCTGGCCCAGGCCACGGCGCCCGGCACGCCCGGGGCGCCGATCGCGCCGAACCTCATCTACGCCCACCGCGAGGAACTGCGCCAGGCCTCGACCGGCACGCTCGACCACATGGTGATCGACGTCGTCGGCAGCCTGTTCGAGCAGATCCTGTCCGACCCCAAGGTGCCGCCGCAGGTGGCGCGCCAGATCGCGCGCCTGCAACTGCCGGTGCTGCGCGTCGCGCTCGGCGACAACACGTTCTTCTCGCAGCGCCGGCACCCGGTGCGCCGGCTCGTCAACCGGCTGGCGTCGCTGGCCTGCAGCTTCGACACCTTCGACGCCGGCTCGCCCGGCCAGCACTTCCTGGCCCAGGTCAAGGAGTTGGTGCAGCAGATCGTCAGCGGCGAGTTCGACCAGATGGAGGTCTACGAGCGCAAGCTCGACGAACTCGAAGCCTTCATCGCCGACCAGGCGCGTGGCGAGGTCGAGCAGCAGGCGCCGGCGGTGCCCGGGCTGCTGGTCGACAAGGAGCAGGCGCTGCGCATCCAGCAGCGTTATCTGCAGCAGCTGCAGGTCGCGCTGGCGGCGGTCGAGATGCCGGACTTCCTGCGCGCCTTCCTGGCCCAGGTCTGGAGCCAGGCTCTCGTGCACGCCGCACGGCGCGACGGCGGCGAGACCGGCGAGCTGGCGCAGCGCATGCGCCTGACGGCGCGCGAGTTGGTGATGAGTGTGCAGGCCAAGGGCACGCCGGCCGACCGCAAGGCCTTCCTGATTCAGCTGCCCAAGCTGATGAAGGACCTGAACGAAGGCATCCTGATGATCGGCTGGCCCGAGCCGGCCAAGAAGGCCTTCTTCGGCCAGCTGCTGCCGGCGCACGGCGAGTCGCTCAAGGGCCAGTCGATCACCCACCTGGACCGCAACCTGCTCACCAAGCAGCTCGATGCGATCTTCGCCCAGCCGCTGCCCAAGCCGGGCGAGATGCCGCGCGCCAGCGCGACGCTGCCGGTTCTCAACGACGCGGTCGAGAACTTCAGCTTCAACAACGAGGAAGCGCAGCGCATCGGCCTGGTGCGCGAGAGCACGTTCGACTGGGACGGCACGGTCGACATCGACCTCTCGGCCGAGCCCGACCTCGAGCATGTGGACATCGAACTCGACGGCCTGCCCCCTGCCGAGGAGCCGCCCGAGCCGATGCGCGGCGCTTCATTGGCCGACCATGTGCAGCTCGGCTTCTCGTACCAGATGCATGTCGACGGCGAATGGCAGAAGGTCAAGCTGAGTTATGTCAGCCCGGGACGCGCCTTCTTCGTCTTCACGCGCGGCACCAAGCATCAGCGCACGGTGTCGATGACCGCGCGCATGCTGGTGCGGCTGTGTGCGTCGATGCGCCTGCGCGCCTTCGAGAATGCCTACCTGATCGAACGGGCGACGGCGCGCGCGCGGGCCCAGCTGGCGGCGATCAAGGCGGGCAGCGGCGCGCCGCTGAGCCGGCACTGAGACGCCGCGCCATCGCGATCGCGGCCTTCAGGCTGCTCGCGTCGGCGACACCCCGGCCCGCGATGTCGAACGCCGTGCCGTGGTCCGGGCTGGTGCGCACGAAGGGCAGGCCGAGGGTGACATTGACGCCCTGCTCGACACCGAGATACTTGAGCGGGATCAGCCCATGGTCGTGCAGCATGGCCACGACAAGGTCGAACTCGCCGCGGCGCGCGCGCATGAACACCGTGTCGGGCGCATGAGGCCCCGAAGCATCGATGCCCTCGGCGCGCGCGGCGCGAACCGCCGGCGCGATGAAACGCTGTTCCTCGTCGCCGAACAGGCCTTCTTCGCCGGCGTGTGGGTTCAAGCCCGCGACCGCGATGCGCGGGCCCTGCCGCGCCGCGTGCGCAATGCGCAGCGTGGCGAGCACGGCGTCGAAGCTCAAGCCCGCAACCGCGTCGCGCACCGCGAGGTGGATCGTCACCAGCACGACCCGCAACTCGTCGTTGACCAGCATCATGCGCACGGGCACCCCACCCGCCAGCGCGGCCAGCATCTCGGTGTGGCCGGGGTAAGGCACGCCGGCCGCGGCCAGCGCGGCCTTGTGCAGCGGCGCGGTCACGATGGCGGCCGCTGCGTCGTGCTGGACCGCCCGCACCGCCGCCTCGATGCAGGCCGCCGCGGCGGCGCCGGCACGGGCGTCCGCAGCGCCCCACGGCAGGTCGGCCAGGCCCGCGGGCAGGCCGGCCGGCTCGATCAGCGGCAGGCAGTTCGGCGGGCAGGCCGCGAGGTCGGCGGGCGAGTCCAGGCGCGCGATCGGCAAGGGGCCGGCGGTGAGCGCCAACGCGCGCCGCATCACACCCGCATCGCCGACGACGACACAGCCCTGCGCCGCGCCGTCGCAAAACGCGCGCGCGACGATCTCCGGCCCGATGCCGGCCGCGTCGCCCATCGTGATCAGCAACGGTTTCATGCGGGGTTGTCGATCTCGATGTAGCGGTGCTCGAGTCCGAAGCGCTCGGCCACATGCGCCGCCAGCGCGGGCGCGCCATAACGTTCGGTCGCATGGTGGCCGCAGGCGAGAAAGGCGACGCCGGTTTCGCGCGCCAGATGCGCCTGCGGCTCGGACACCTCGCCGGTCAGGAAGGCATCGGCGCCCGCGGCGATGGCGGCTTCGAAGTAACCCTGGGCGCCGCCGGTGCACCAGCCGACACGCTTCAAGGCCCGGCCGTCGCCCGGCAGCAGCAGCGGCGTGCGGCCGAGCGTCTGGGTCACGCGCGCGGCCAGCGCGTCGGCGCTGTCGCAGCACGCCGGCCCGACGAACCCCAGCGCCTGTTCGCCGAAGCGCGCGTCGGCCACCAGCCCAAGGCGCGTGCCGAGTTGGGCGTTGTTGCCGAACGCTTCGTGCGCGTCGAGCGGCAGGTGGTAGGCAAAGAGGTTGACGCCGTGCGCGAGCAGCAGCGCCACGCGCTCCTTCAGCCAGCCGGTGAGGCGGCCGTCCTGACCGCGCCAGAACAGGCCGTGGTGGACCAGGATCGTGTCGGCACCGTCGGCGACCGCGGCCGCGATCAGTGTGCGGCTGGACGTGACGCCGGAGACGATGCGCCGCACCTCGGCGCGGCCCTCGACCTGCAGACCGTTCGGCCCATAATCGCGAAAGGTCTCCACCGCGAGCAGCCCCGCCAGATAACTCTCGATCTCGGTTCGCTGCGCCATCACCCCATCCCCTCTGTCATGCGTCGTCTCTGGCTGATTTTCTCGCAAGCCGTCACCGTCGCCGTCGCGCTGCTGTTTGTCGTCGCGACGCTCAAGCCCGAGTGGCTGGCGCGCGCGCCGACCCGCATGCTGCCGGAGATTGTCTCGATCGCCACCGCCCCGGCGCCGGCAGCCTCGGGCGTGCCGGGCAACATCGGCTACAGCGAGTCCGCGCGCCGCGCAGCGCCGGCGGTGGTGAGCGTGACTGCGCTCAAGGCGCCGGCGCGCGACCCGCGTGCCGATGACCCCTGGAATCGCTTTTTCTTCGGCCAGCGCGGCGGGCGCGATGGCGAGCCGCAGCGTGGCCTGGGCTCGGGCGTCATCGTCTCGCCCGAGGGTTATCTGCTGACCAACAACCATGTCATCGAAGGCGCCGACGACATCGAGGTCCAGCTCGCCGACGGCCGCACCGCGCAGGCGCAGGTGATCGGCAGCGACCCGGAGACCGATGTCGCGGTGCTCAAGATCACGCTCGACCGCCTGCCCGCGATCACCTTCGGCGACGTCGGCCAGCTCCAGGTCGGCGACATCGTGCTCGCGATCGGCAACCCGTTCGGGGTCGGCCAGACGGTCACCTCCGGCATCGTCAGCGCCCTGGGCCGCAGCCAGCTCGGCATCAACCTGTTCGAGAACTTCATCCAGACCGATGCCGCCATCAACCCCGGCAACTCGGGCGGCGCGCTGGTCGACACCAACGGCCACCTGATGGGCATCAACACCGCGATCTATTCGCGCTCCGGCGGCAGCCTGGGCATCGGCTTCGCCATCCCCGCCAGCACCGCGCGCCAGGTGATGGAAAGCCTGATCCGCGACGGCAGCGTCACCCGTGGCTGGATCGGCGTCGAACAGCGCGACCTGACGCCCGAGATCGCGCAGGCGCTGCGCCTGCCGGTGAGCCAGGGTGTGCTGATCACCGGCGTGCTGCGCAACGGGCCGGCGGCCACGGGCGGTGTGCAGCCGGGCGACGTGGTGCAGCGGGTCGGCGAAACGCCGGTCGCCAACACCACCCAGCTGCTCGCCGCGGTGGCCGGCCTGAAGCCGCAGACCCAGGCGACGATCGCGCTGCAGCGCGGCAACCGGCCGCTCGAAGTCGCGGTGACGGTGGGTCAGCGGCCGGCCCAGGGGCGGCGGGTTCGCGAATAGCCGGCGCGGCGGGATCCTCAAGGCGCCGCGGCCTGGTCTTCCGGCTTTTTGCTGCGCTTGACGAACAGCTGCGCGGCCCAGATGCCCAGCTCGTAGAGCAGGCACATCGGGATCGCCAGCGCCAGCTGCGAGATCACGTCGGGCGGCGTGACCACCGCCGCGATGATGAATGACAGCACGATGAAATAGCCGCGAAAGCTCTTCAGCTGCTCGACGGTGACCATGCCCACACGCACCAGCAGCACGACGACGATCGGCACCTGGAAGGCGAGCCCGAACGCGAGGTACAGGCCCAGGATCGCCTCGACGTAGGAGGCGATGTCCGGCGTCGCCGCCACCGACTCGGGCGTGAACTGCTGGATGAAACTGAACATGCGCTCGAGCACGAAGAACTGCACGAAGGCGATGCCGCCATAAGCCAGCAGGCTGCCGAAGGTGATGAGTGGCAGCGCAAAACGTTTCTCGTGGCTGTACAGCCCCGGCGCGATGAAGGCCCAGAGCTGGTAGATGAGCCACGGCAGCGCGAGCAGCACGCCGGCCATCATGAGCACCTTGAGCGGAATGAAAAACGGCGAAAACACGCCGACGGCGATCAGCTTGGCGTCCGCCGGCATGTGGGCGCGGATCGGCAGCGCCAGGAAGTCGATCAGGCGGCTCGGGCCGGGCCAGATCGCGAGCAGCGCCACCGCGGCGGCCAGGCCGTAGATCGTCTTCAGCAGCCGGTCGCGCAGCTCGACCAGGTGGGCGACAAAGGGCTGTTCGGTGCCGGCGAGTTCGTCTTGCGCGTCGGGCTTCTTCTGATCGGCACTCATGGCGACGCACGCCGCGGCCGGTAGCGCGCGACCCGCGCCGCACCCGACAGCGCCTTCGTGCGCACGCCGTTGCGCTGCTTGTACCACTGCGGCGTGGCCCCGCGCTTGAGGCGCCAGTTCTTCTTCGGGTGTTTGTATTCGGGCGTCGGCGTCGCCAGCGGCGTGTGGTTGAGCGCGCTGCCGGCGGCACCCTCATCGGTCGCCTCGCGCCAGGTCCGCTCGAAGTCGTTCGTCGTGGCGCGCACTTCGTCGTTGACGTTGCGCGCGGCGTCCTCGAACTCGGTTTTCATCTTCTTGAGTTCTTCGAGTTCGATCGAGCGATTGACCTCGGCCTTGACGTCGGCGACATACCGCTGCGCCTTGCCGAGCAGGTGGCCGACCGTGCGCGCCACACGCGGCAGCTTCTGCGGCCCGATGACGATCAACGCCACCGCGCCGATCAGCGCCAGCTTGTCGAACCCGAAGTCGATCATGACGAGGGCCTGCTCAGACTGCGCAGGCGGCGCATCAGCTCTTCGTCTTCGCCTCGACGTCGACGGTGTTGTTCGGGTCCGCGGTCTTGGTCGTCACCTGCGGCGGTGTGCCGTCCGCCGACGGGTCGTTGCCCGACTTGACGCCGTCCTTGAAACCCTTGACCGCACCGCCCAGGTCCGAGCCGATGTTCTTCAGCTTCTTGGTGCCGAAGATCAGCACCACGACCAGCAGCACGATCAGCCAATGCCAGATGCTGAACGATCCCATGACGCGACTCCTGAAAACTCTAGGCAGCGATTCTAGGTGAGGGGCCTTAGCCCTTATTCCAGGGCCGCGGGCCGCCGAAGACATGCAGATGCAGGTGCATGACCTCCTGCCCGCCGTCGGCGCCGGTGTTGATGACCTGGCGGAACCCGTTGGTGACGCCCAGGTCGCGCATCAGCTTGGGCGCCAACACCATCATGTGGCCCATCAGCGCCTGGTGCGCGTCGCCCACCTCGGCCATCGAGACGATGTGGTCTTTGGGCACGATCAGCACATGCACCGGCGCCCAGGGGTGGATGTCGTGGAAGGCGATCAGCTGCTCGTCTTCGTGCACCTTCTTGGCCGGGATCCGGCCGGCGACGATCCTGCAGAAGATGCAGTTCGGGTCAGTCATTGCTGCTCTCCTCGTCGTCGCGCCGCGTCGCCTTGCGGGCGGCAAACTCTTCCAGCCCCGACTGGCCCTCGCGCCGGCTCAGTTCGGCCAGCACATCGGCTGGCTTCAGTCCGAACTGGGCCAGCACGATCAGGCTGTGGAACCACAGGTCGGCGACTTCGGCCACGACACGCTCCGGCTGGCCGTCCTTGGCCGCCATCACGGTTTCGGTGGCTTCTTCGCCGACCTTCTTCAGCATGCCGTCCAGGCCCTTGGCGAACAGGCGCGCGACATAACTCGTGTCGGGGTCGCCGCTGCGGCGCTGCTCGATCACCGCCGCCAGGCGGGCGAGGGTGTCGTCGCCGCTCACTTGTAAATCTCCTGCGGGTCTTTCAGCACGGGTTCGACCGACTCCCACGCGCCGTTGTCGTAACGCTGGAAGAAGCAGCTGTGGCGGCCGGTGTGGCAGGCGATCGCCGGATCGTGGCCGAGCTGGGTGACCTCGAGCAGCAGCACGTCGTTGTCGCAGTCCATCCGGATCTGGTGCACCTGCTGACTGTGGCCGGACTCTTCGCCCTTGTGCCACAGACGCTGGCGCGAGCGGCTCCAGTACACCGCCTCGCCGAGTTCGGCCGTGCGCGCGAGCGCCTCGCGGTTCATCCAGGCGAACATCAGCACGTCGCCCGTGCCGCGCTCCTGCGCGATCACCGGCACCAGGCCGTCGGCGTCCCAGCGAATCGCGTCGAGCCAAGCATTCATCGTGCGGCCAGTTTAGTGGGTCGCGTGCGTCGAGCCGACGTGGCCGCGTTCTTCGGCGAACCAGCGCAGTACCGGCAGTGTGCCGGGCAGCACCGGCGTCACCTGCACCGGCAGCGTCTGCCAGGCCATCTGCTGAGCTTCGCGCATCTCGAACGCGCCGCTCCAGGCAAAAACCTTGCAGAAGTGCAGCCGCACACGCGCGTGGGGATAGTCCATCAGCTCGATCTTCCACGGCAGGGCCGCACCGATCGTGATGCCGAGCTCCTCGTGCAGTTCGCGCCGCAGCGCGGCCTCGACCGACTCGCCCGCCTCGACCTTGCCGCCGGGGAACTCCCAGTAACCCGCATAGACCTTGCCGGCGGGCCGGCTGGTGAGCAGGAAGTGGCCGTCGGCGTCGATCAGCACGCCCACCGCCACATCGACCGGCGTTCGTTCCTCAGCCACCGCTGCGCCCGGCGTAGTCGCGCGCAAACTGCCACGCGACACGGCCCGAGCGCGAGCCGCGTTCCAGGGCCCACACCAGCGCCTCGGCCCGTGCCGCCTCGACGTGCGCCTCGTCGGCGCCGAAGTGGCGCAGCCACTGCGCCGCGATGGCCAGGTATTCGGCTTGCGTGAAGGGGTAGAAGCTGACCCACAGCCCGAAGCGCTCGGACAGCGAGGTCTTCTCCTCGACCACCTCGCCCGGATGCACCTCGCCGTCGTCGGTGTGGGTGTAGGTGAGGTTCTCCTTCATGTACTCGGGCAGCAGGTGGCGGCGGTTGCTGGTGGCGTAGATGAGCACGTTCTCGCTCGCCTGCGCGACCGAGCCGTCGAGCACCGATTTGAGCGCCTTGTAGCCCGGCTCGCCCTGGTCGAAGCTCAGGTCGTCGCAGAAGACGATGAAACGTTCGCGCCGCTCGGCGACCCGGTCGACCAGGTCCGGCAGGTCGATCAGGTCGGCCTTGTCGACCTCGATCAGCCTCAAGCCGCGTGGCGCGTACTCGTTCAGGCAGGCCTTGATGAGCGAGCTCTTGCCGGTGCCGCGCGCGCCGGTCAGCAGGACGTTGTTGGCCGCCCGGCCGGCGACGAACTGGCCGGTGTTGCGCAGCAGGCGTTCCTTCTGCGGCTCGACTTCTCTCAGGTCGGCGAGGCGGATCGTCGCGACGTGTCTTACCGGCTCGATGACACCCACGCCGCCGCGCTTGCGGTAGCGAAAGGCGATCGACGCACCCCAGTCCGGCGCCGTGGGGGCATGCGGCAACACCGCTTCCAGGCGGCCGAGCAAGGCGTCGGCGCGGGCGATCAGCGCATCGAGGGCAGTCATGGCGCGCAGTTTAAGGACGCCAACGCAGCCACCCGGTCTTCGGCCACCACATAGACCCGATCCCCAGTCGCAGGCTCGATCGGGTGCATGCCGGTGAAGGCGCCGAAGGCCGGCAACACGCCGCAGTGGGCGCCGAGGTGAAAACACGCGAGCCGCAGCCGGTCGAAGCCGCGGCCGACGCGGGTGCAGGGGTGCAGGTGGCCGGCCAGCGCGTAGGCCCCAGTCACCGCCTGCGGGTGGTGGCACAAGGCCAGGCCGCCGACGCGCCAGGGTTCATCGACGCAAGTGATGCCGAGTGCCGTCGGCGGGTCGCCCGCGCGGTCGTCGTGGTTGCCGCGCACGAGGGTCAGTTCGAGCCGCGGATGACGCGCGCGCCAGCGCGCGGCCGCGCCCTGGGTCGCCGCCGCGTGGGCGTGGCGCGAATGCAGGAAGTCGCCGAGGAAGATCACGTGTTCGGCGGCGTGGCGCTCGATCAACACCGACAGCCGGGACAAGGTCTCGCTGGTCGAGCCGCGCGGCACGGGTACGCCCATCCTGCGAAAACTTGCGGCCTTGCCGATGTGCGCGTCCGCCACCAGCAGCGTGCGCTGCGCGGGCCACCAGATGCACCGTTCGGCGAGCAGCACGAGCTGCTCGCCGCCCGCCTCGATCTGAACCATCAGCCCGCCGAATCAGCCCGCCAACTGCGCCAGCGCCGCGTCCAGGTGTTCGGTCGGCGCGCGTTTGAAGCCCGAGCGCGCATAACGCTGCAGGCGGCCGACCGCGAACGCCGTCAACACCGACGCGCGCACCTGCGCATCGACGGTCGGCGTCGCCGAGCCCGCGGCCTCGGCGTCCACACGCAGCGACTGGCGCAGCTGCGACTCCAGGCGGTCGAAGAACTGGTTCATGCGTGCCGACAGGCGTTCGTTCTCGAACACCAGCGCGTCGCCGACCATCACGCGCGCCATGCCCGGGTTCTTCTCGCCGAACTGCAGCAGCACCACGATCATCTTCTGCGCCTGCACGCGGCCGGCGTCCTGGCGCTCGGCGATCTGGTTGACGAGCGTGAAGACGCTGGTCTCGATGAACTCGATCAGCCCCTCGAACATCTGCGCCTTGCTCGCGAAGTGGCGGTACAGCGCGGCCTCGCTGACGTCGAGCTTGGCCGCCAGCGACGCGGTGGTGATGCGCTCGGCGCCCGGCTGCTCCAGCATGCCGGCCAGCGTCTGCAGGATCTGCACGCGCCGCTCGCCGGGGCGCGGGCGCTTGCGCGCCGCGGTCGCCGCGGCGGCGGCTGGCGTGTCGGCGGTCGAGGCCTCGGCGGCGGGGTCGTCGGGCAGGTCGGGGGTCACGTGGGCCAGCGCCTCAGGTCTTGCAGCGAACGGATTCTGGCATGCACGTAAGCGGGGCTGCGGTGCAGGTAAACACCAACTTCTTCAGGCTGGAGCCAGGCTTGCATCCAGACCGTGCGCATGCCGACCGAGCGCGCCGCCTTCTGATGGCCCAGCGTGTCCTCGACCAGCACGCAGCGGGCCGGCAGCGTGCGCAGGCGCACCGCGACGCGACGCAGCATGCGCGTGTCGGGTTTCGGGCGCAGGCGGCCGAACATCGCCATGTCCTCGATCGAGAACACGGTGTCGAAACAACGCGACAAGCCGAGCGTCTTCAACACCCGCAGCGCATAGGCCCGTGGCGCGTTGGTGAGGATGACCTTGCGCCCGCGCAGGCGGTTCAAGGCGGCGGCGTCGTGCACCTGGCCGCGCACACGCGCCTCCAGCCCCGGCAGCAGGTGCGTGTGGTGCAGGAAGTGCGACGCATCCACGCCGTGGTGGCGCACCAGGCCGAGCAGCGTGGCGCCATAGCGCTGCCAGTAGTGCCGGCGCAGCGCCTGGGCGGCGTCTCGATCGAGGCCGAGTTCGCGCTCGATGTAGGCCGTCATGCCCTCGTTGATGCCGGCCATCGACGCGCCGGTGGCGTCGTGCAGGGTGTTGTCGAGGTCGAAGAGCCAGACGCGCGAGCGCTTCATGGAGGACTCGCGAGCCCGGCAACTTCGATGCCCTCGCGCGTGTAGGACTCGTGGCCGCCATAAACCAGCATGCGGCGCGCGACACGCGGCCCGAGCAGCGCGCCCACCTTGTGCAGTGACGCCAGCGCGTCGCCGGTGACCGTCATGCCCGCCTTGACCTCGACCAGCCCGACCTGGCCCGGCGGCACCCCGTTCTCGACCACCAGATCCGCCTCCAGGCCGGCCGCGTCGCGGAAGAAGTGCAGCGCGGGCGTCTCGCCGCGGTTGAGCAGGTGCTTGACGAACTCCATCACCACCAGGTTTTCGAGCAAGGGGCCGCGCAGCGGGTGGGTGGCCAGCTGCTCTTGCTCGCGCACGCCGATCAGCCACGCCGCGAGTGCGGTATCGACGAAGTACAGCTTGGGCGACTTGGTCAGCCGCTTGCCGATGTTGGCGTGCCAGGGCGGCAACAGGCGCACGATGTAGCCGGCTTCCAGCAGCGTGATCCAGGCCCGCGCGGTGGGGTCCGACACGCCGGCGTCCGCCGCCAGCGCGTGCAGATTGAGCAACTGGCCGACCCGCCCGGCGGCCAGCCGCACGAAGCGGCGAAAGGCGTCGATCTGGCGCAGGTCGACCAACTGGCGCAGGTCACGCTCGACATAGGTCGCGAAGTAGTCGGCCATCGCCACGGCGGGGTCGAGTGCGTCGGCGTGCACGCGCGGGAACCCGCTGGCATGGATGAGACGATCGGTGTCACCCGCGACACCCGCCGCGCGCAGCTCGGCGATCGACATCGGCAGCAGCTGCAGCACGCTGGTGCGGCCGGCCAGGCTCTGCGCCACCGCCGCCATCAGCTCGAAGCTGTGGCTGCCGGTCAGCACGTAGCGGCCTGGGCCAGGACGCGCATCGACATCAGCCTGGATCCACGACAGCAGCTGCGGCGCATGCTGCACCTCGTCGATGACCGCGCCGTCGGGCACACGCGCGAGCAGGCCTTGCGGGTCGGCGAGCGCGGCCTCGCGCAGGTCGGGGCGCTCGAGGTTCAGGTAACCCAGGTGCGCAAAAACCTGGCGGCACAACGTCGTCTTGCCGGCCTGGCGCGGGCCGGTGACCGTAAGCACGGGGTACTGGCGCGCGCGCGCCGCAAGCACCGCCGCGAGCTGGCGCGGGTAAGTCAATTCGTGCAGATCTAAAGTACTACTTTAGTTTTACACAAGCCCGACGCCTCGTCAATGCGACCGGATCATGGTGCCGTAGGCCTGGTCGCTCAGGATTTCCAGCAGCATCGCATGCGGTACGCGGCCGTCGATCACGTGCACCGAATGCACGCCGTTGCGCGCGGCGTCGAGCGCACTTTCGATCTTCGGCAGCATGCCGCCGCTGATGGTGCCGTCGGCGAACAGCTCGTCGATCTGGCGTGCGGACAGGTTGGTCAACAGCTCGCCGGCCTTGTTCATCACGCCCGGGATGTTGGTCAGCATCACCAGCTTTTCGGCCTTCAGCACCTCGGCCAGCTTGCCGGCCACGACGTCGGCGTTGATGTTGTAGCTCTCGTTGTGTTCGCCGAAGCCGAGTGGCGAGATGACCGGGATGAACTGGTCGTCCTGCAGCGCCATCACGACGCTCGGGTCGATGGAGACGATCTCGCCCACCGAGCCGACATCGTGTTCCTTGCTCGGGTCGTCGCGGTCCACCATCTTCAACTTGCGCGCACGGATCAGCCCGCCGTCTCGGCCGGTCAGGCCTACCGCCTTGCCGCCGGCGGCGTTGATGAGGCCGACGATGTCTTGCTGCACCTGGCCGGCGAGCACCCATTCGACGACTTCCATCGTCTCCTCGTCGGTGACGCGCATGCCCTGGATGAAGTGGCCCTTCTTGCCGATCTTGGCCAGCGCACCTTCGATCTGCGGCCCGCCGCCATGCACCACCACCGGCTTCAGGCCGACCAGCTTGAGCAGCACCACGTCCTCGGCAAAGTCCTGCTGCAACGCGGGGTCGGTCATCGCGTTGCCGCCGTACTTGATGACGATCGTCTTGCCGTGGAACTGGCGGATATAAGGCAGCGCCTGGGCCAGGATCTCGGCCTTCTCGCGCGGCGCGATGTGGCTCAGGTCGTCGGTGGGGGCGTTCATGCGGGCGATTGTAGGTAGGCACGGGCGGCGGAACCTGTCGGCGCTGCCTATACTCGCATGCACCATGCGTCGCCTCGGCTGGATCCTCTGGCTCTTCATCGCGCTGCTGCCGCTGCGCGGCATGGCGCATGCGGTGATGACCGCGCTGCCGCCCGAGCCGCCGGCCGCGATGACGATGGCGCACGGCGAGCCCTGCCCGATGCAGGCCGACATGAGCATGAGCGCCGGCTGCACCCCGTGCGACCTGTGCTGCGCCGTCGTGGCGCCGGCGCCCGCCACGCCGGCCCATCATATGGCGCAGGCGATGTCGGCACCTGCCATGCTCACGCCGGGTGGCCTACCGCCCGCGCCGCTGGACCGCCTGTACCGACCTCCGCGCTGACGCGGCCTGTCGATCCGCGCGGCCGGTGCCCCTGCGCCGGCGGTCTCAGCTTCGAACGGAGTTCCGTCAATGTCATGCCTCGAGCGGCTGCTTGCCTGCGCAGCTATCACCGCCGCAGCCTGCGCCGTCCACGCGGCCCCGATGGGCTTCAAGGACAGCCAGATGGCGATGGGCGACTTCGGCCCCAACTGGCGCGAGGCCTGGGTCAACCATGCCTTCACGCCGCGCGACGCGGTCGGCGCCGGCGGGCTGTGGATGCGCTCCGACGACAGGCGCCTGACGCGTGAGATCGCCGAAGTGGCCTACACGCGCCTGGTCGCACGCTGGAACCAGCCGCACTCGCAGGCCAACATCTGGTTCGTCGGCGGGCTGGGTGGGATGCGGGGCAATGACTTCTCGGGCACCCGCACGCTGTTCGCCCCCGGCGTGCAGCTCGACTACGAAACCACGCGGCTGTACGTCGCCGCCTTCGGCCGCCTGTACCGCGCCGAAGGCATCAACCACGACTACGCGGCCCTGCGTGCCGGCTTCTCGTTCTGGGAGCCCGACTACGAGGAGCCGCAGCCCTGGCTGATCGTCGAGGCGCGGCGCATGCGCGGCCTGTCCGCCGAGATCGAATGGACGCCGATGCTGCGCGTGATCCACAAGCGTTATTTCGTCGAGGCCGGCGTGAACCAGCAACGCCAGGGCCGATTCAATTTCATGTATATCTTCTGAAGTTCAAGGAACCCACCATGTTGCGATCCCTCATCACCGCTTCCGTCCTGTTCGCCGCGGCCGCTGCCACGGGGGCAGCCACCACCACCAAGATCACCGTCAACGGCATGGTATGCGCGTTCTGTGCCCAGGGCATCGAGAAGCGCCTGAGCGCGCTGCCGCAGACCCGGGGCGTGTACGTCAACCTCGCCCGCAAGGTGGTCGCCGTCGAGGCCAAGCCGGGCCAGACGCTCGACGAAGCCAAGCTGCGCGCCGAAATCCGCGACGCCGGTTACGACGTCGTCAGCGTCGAGGCGGTGCCGCAGTCGCTGGCTGACGTGCGCGCGTCGATGAAAGGCAAGCCGTGACGGATGACGTCGCCGCGCGCCCCGGGCTGGCATCGGCGCTGCTCGCGCTGGTCACCAGTTCGGGCACGCTGGTGTGCTGCACGCTGCCGGCGCTGCTGGTGAGCATCGGCGCCGGCGCGGCGCTGTCTTCGCTGGTCGCGACCGTGCCGCAGCTCGTATTCCTGAGCGAGCACAAGGGCTGGGTGTTCGGCATTGCCGCCGCCATGCTGGCGCTCGCCGGCGCGCTGCAGTGGCACAGCCGCACGGCGCCCTGCCCCATCGACCCGGCGCTGCGCGCGAGCTGCCTGCGCACGCGGCGCTGGTCGCTGCACGTGTACCTGCTGTCGGTGGCGCTGTTCGCCATCGGCGTGCTGTTCGCCTACGCCCTGCCCTGGTGGCTGCGGTGACCACCGTGCACATCCACGACCTGCGCCCCTACACGCACGCGCATGCGTTCGGCGACGCCGGCGCGCCGGCACGCCAAAGCGCGCTGATCCTCGTCGCCGCGATCACGCTGGCGACCATGCTGCTGGAGCTTGCGGCCGGCTGGTGGAGCGGGTCGCTCGCGCTGCTGGCCGACGGCTGGCACATGGGCACCCATGCGCTGGCACTCGGCGGCGCGGTGCTCGCGTACCGCTTGTCCGCGCGCGCCAGGACACAGGCGGGTTATGCCTTCGGCGGCTGGAAGATCGAGGTGCTGGCGGCCTACACCAGCGGCCTGGCGCTGCTGGCGGTGGCGGTGGGGCTCACCATCGACGCCGTGCAGACGCTGCGCGCGCCGGCGCCCATCGCCTACCTGGAGGCGATGGCGGTCGCCGCGATCGGGCTGGCGGTGAACGTGGCGAGCGTGTGGCTGCTGGCGCGCGGCACGCAGAGCGGGCACGACGCTCACGGCCACCACGGCCACGGCCACGATCATCACCACCATCACGATCACGACCACAACTTCAGCGCCGCCTACTGCCATGTGATCGCCGACGCGCTGACCTCGGTGCTCGCCATCGCCGCCCTGGCCGGCGGCCTGTGGTTCGGCTGGGCCTGGCTCGACCCCGCGGCGGCGCTGCTCGGCGCGGCGCTGATCGCGCGCTGGTCCTGGCAGATGCTCAAGCGATCGTCGCGCGCGCTCGTCGACGCGACTCAGGAGCCGCAACTCGCGGCCCAGGTGCGCAGCGCGATCGAGGCTGACGGCGACGCCAAGGTGGCCGACCTGCATGTGTGGCAGGTCGGCGCGCAGTCGTGGTGCGGCGCACTGACGATCGTCGCCGACACGCCACTGCCCGCCGCCGACTACCACGCGCGGCTGAAGGACGTACCCGGCCTGCACCACCTGACGGTCGAGGTGCACCGATGCCCCGGCTGCTGACGTCGACAACAAGGACGGTCAAACCATGTGCCGAAACATCAAGACCCTGTTCAACTTCGCGCCGCCCGCCACCGAACTGGAGATCCGCGACGCGTCGCTGCAATTCGTGCGCAAGCTGAGCGGCTACAACCTGCCGTCGCAGGCCAACGCCGCGGCATTCGACGAGGCCGTCGAAGCCGTCGCTGCCGCCGCACGGCGCCTGATCGACAGCCTGGTCACTCACGCGCCGGCCCGCGACCGTGAGCACGAAGCCGAGAAGGCCAAGGCGCGCGCGGCGGAGCGTTTCGCGCGCTAACCAGGACGACCGGCTGCAGCATGCAGACAGCCGACGCCAGCCAGCGCCTGCGCATCGCGCTCGACGACGGCAGTGCCGTCTCGGCGTTGTTGCTCGCGCCGGCCGCTGCGCGCGCCGGCTATGTTTTCGCGCACGGCGCGGGCGCCGGTATGGAACACACCTTCATGACCGCCTTCGCGAACGGCCTCGCCGACCGCCGCTGCACCCGGCCGGCAAGCCGTCGGAGGAACGCGCGAAGCATCTGTTCGACATCCAGGTGCCGATGCTGTTCCTGCAAGGCACCCGCGACGAACTGGCCGACCTGGCGCTGCTGCAGCCGGTGGTCGACCGCCTCGGCGCACACGCGACGCTTGAACTGTTCGACGATGCCGATCACAGGGATGGGTCGATGGGGTGTTGCGGGCGTGGCGAAGGATGGGCGCTGCTGATTGGCGGCTACCGGCCAGGAGCGCCCCCCCGGGCTGTGACCGCTACGAGGAAGCTAGCCACCCGCGAGAAACGCTCTCACCACGGGAAAGAACCGCTCCGGCGACTCCAGATATGGAAAGTGGCCAACGCCATCGAGCAGCACCAAGCGCGCGTTCGGCAGCGCGGCGGCCCATTCCCGGCTGCTATCGGCGGGAATGGCGTCGGCGGTGCCGTGCACGATCAGCGCCGGCGATGTCACGCCACGCAGTTCGCCGCGCCAGTCGAAGTCGCCCAGCGACGGCACGGTGTAGCGGTCGACACTGACGGTCTTGTTGCGACGCGACTCCGGTGTTCCGGCGCAAAAGTCACCCCGGCTGCGGGCGCGCGCAGCGGTGTTGCCGAAGAAGGGGGTGAACCAAGTGTCGTAGAAGGCGCGGCATAGATCCTTATCGCCCGGGTTGGCCAGAAGGGCCTGGCCTCGTGCCCTCAGCGTGCGCTGCCACTCGGCGTCTCCGCTTTGCCGCACGCGCGCGAAAGTCGCCGTCAGCGCCTCCTTGCGCAACGGCATCGGACCCACCAAGACAAGACGCTCCACGCGCTGCGGATGTCGCATCGCGTAGAGCGCCGCCACGGCTGCACCCCAAGAATGGCCCAAGAGGGCCAAGCGCTCCAGACCGAAGTGCAGACGCACGGCCTCCAAGTCGTCGGCGAACCGGCGTGCGTCGAGGCCGTCGGCGTCGCTCACAAGGGTCGAGCGGCCGCTGCCGCGTTGGTCGTAGTGGATGACGCGGTGTGCTTCCGCCAGTGGCAGCAGGTCGTCGGCGAGGTAGTCGTGCGTGAAGCCCGGGCCGCCATGAAGCACCACCACTGCGCTCGGCGACCGACCGTCGACCCGGTAGTACAGCCGCACGTCGGTTCCGGCGTCGACGAAACCCAGTAAGGGCAGGCTCACCTTCATCGGATGCGCGCAGGCCGCCAGCAAGGCGGGCAGCGCGACCGCCACAGAGCGCCGCAAGGTGCAGATCTGCGGGCGCCGGCTGTCAAGCCTCTGCTCATCGCGGGTGTGCTGTGGCGCGTTGGCGTCCATCGCTCCGCAGTATGCGTTCAAGGCGGCGAGATCTGGCGGACTCCGACTAAGCCGCCCCCCCAATCCCAACCCTCAGAAGTGGATCCCCCGCATCATCTGCTGCATCGCCACCGCCTCGGCCGACAGTTGCCCCTTCGCTGAACCCTTCTCCCCCTTGGCCGCGTCGGAGTCCGGGAACATGCGGAAGCTCGTGTTCATGACGATCTGCGCGATGCGCGGCGCAAACGCGTGCAGCACCTGGCCGGTGGTGCCCAGGGGGGTCGCGATGCGCACCGGCTTGTAGACGCAGGCCTGGGCGATCAGGTCGGCGGCTTCTTCCGGTGCCAGCGTCGGCACGTTGTTGTAGATCTTGGTCGGCGCGATCATCGGCGTGCGCACGAGCGGCATGTTGATGGTCGTGAAGCTGATGCCCATGTCCGCATACTCGCTCGACGCGCAGCGTGTCCACGCGTCCAGCGCCGCCTTGCTGGCGACATAGGCGCTGAAGCGCGGAGCGTTCGTCAGCACGCCGATCGAGCTGATGTTAACGACATGGCCGCGTTTTCTCGCCACCATGCCGGGCAGGAAACCCATCGTCACGCGCAGGCAGCCGAAGTAGTTCAGGTCCATCGTGCGCTGGAAGTCGTGGAAACGTTCGTAGCTGTTCTCGATCGCGCGCCGGATCGAGCGGCCGGCGTTGTTGATCAGGAAGTCGACGCCGCCGTGTTCGGCCGTGACCTGCTCGACGAAGGCCTTGCAGCCGGCTTCGTCGGCGATGTCGACCGAGTAGCTGTGCACCTTGGCATCTCTGCCGGCAAAGGCCTTGATCTCCTTCATCGCCTCGACCAGCTTGTCGGCGTCACGCGCGCAGATGAGCGTCACCGCGCCGGCCTCGGCGAACTTGCATGCCGCCGCCAAGCCGATGCCCGACGAGCCGCCGGTCACCAGCACCACCTTGCCGCCCACCGTGCCCTTGAGCGAACGGTCGATGAACAGGTCCGGGTCGAGGTGGCGCTCCCAGTAGTCCCACAGCCGCCAGGCGTAGTCGTCGAGCGTCGGGCATTCGATGCCCGAGCCCTTGAGCGCGGCTTCGGTGGCACGCCGGTCGTAGCGGGTGGGCCAGTTGACGAACTCGAAGATGTCTTCCGGCAGGCCCAGGTCCTTCATCACCGCGGCGCGCACACGGCGCACCGGCGCCAGCGCCATCATCCCCTTCTTCACGCTCTTGGGGATGAAGCCGAGCAGCGCCGCGTTGACGAACAGGTTCATCTTCGGCGCGTGCGCAGCCTTGCTGAAGATGTCGAGCACATCGCCGACGCGGTAGCCCTGCGGATCGACCAAATGGAAACACGCGCCGTTGACCGCCGCCTTGCTGTGCGAGATGTGGTCCAGCGCGGCGACGACAAAGTCCACCGGCACGATATTGATGCGCCCACCCTCCAGCCCCACCGACGGCATCCACGGCGGCAGCAATTGGCGCATGCGCTGGATGAGCTTGAAGAAGTAGTACGGGCCATCGATCTTGTCCATCTCGCCGGTGGTCGAGTCCCCGACGACGAAGGCCGGGCGGTACACCGTCCACGGCACCTTGCACTCCTTGCGCACGATCTTCTCGCTCTCGTGCTTGGTGTTGAAGTACGGGTGCTCCAGGTTCTCCGCCTCGTCGAACATGTCCTCGCGGAACACCCCTTCGTACAGGCCGGCGGCGGCGATGCTCGACACATGATGGAAGTGGCCGGCGTCGATCGCCTTCGCGAACTCGACCACGTTGCGCGTGCCGTCGACGTTGGCGCGCACCTGGCTCTCTTCGTCGGCGCTCAGGTCGTACACCGCCGCCAGGTGGTAGACGTGGTCGATCTGGCCCTTCAGCGCCTTCAGCGTGTCGGCCGCGACGCCGAGTTTCTTGCCCGTCAGGTCGCCGTAGATCGGCACCGCACGCGCCTTCGTCACGCCCCAGTACGCCAGCAACTCGGGCAGCTTGCCTTCGGACTCCGGGCGCAGCAAGAAGTGCACCGTGGCGCCGCGCCGCGCCAGCAGGGTCTGGACGAGGCGCTTGCCGATGAAGCCGGTGGCGCCGGTGACGAAGTACCGCATGCTGGGTCTCCACGTTGTTTGCGGCGATTCTTGCTGATCTTTCGACACCCGCGCACCCGGGCTTGCATAGAGCCACCACCCTAGAGAAAACGCATGCTTCCGGCGGCCGCGCTGCCTATAGTCGCCTTCATTCACCACAGCAAGAGGACGATCACCATGGTCAAGAAGCTCCAGAAGATGGCGCAGGACAAGAAAAGCAACCCGGCCGCCGGCCTGCTCGACAGCCAGCTCGCGCAGTCGGTCAAGGACTCGGCGCAGCAGATCTGGCTCGCCGGCATGGGCGCCTTTGCCAAGGCGCAGGAAGAAGGCGGCAAGGTCTTCGAGGCGCTGGTCAAGGAAGGTTCGAGCCTGCAGCGCAAGACGCAGGCCGTGGCCGAAGAGCGCATCAGCGAGGTGACGAGCCGGGTCAGCGCGGTCGCCGAAGGCGTCAGCAGCAAGGCCGGCCAGCAGTGGGACAAGCTGGAGTCGATCTTCGAGGAGCGGGTCGCCAAGGCGATGAACAAGCTGGGCGTGCCGGCGCGCAAGGACGTGGACGCGCTGATCGGGCGCATCGACGCCCTGTCGGCCCAAGTCGCCCAGCTGTCGCCGGCCAAGGCGGCCGCCCGCAAATCGGCGGCCAAGGCCGTCAACGGCGGCGCCAAGCCGGCCACCAAGCGCGCCAGCGCGGCCCGCAAGGCAGCGTAAAAACACCGCGCTTCCCTGGCTGGGGCGCCTCGAGGGCGCCCCTTTGCGTTCATAGGCCACAGTCGGCCGCTCAAGTCGTGCGCGCCGGCGCCGATCTGTTGGGCCATGTTGCGTTTCCTGTCCGCTTCCCTGCGCCGCTGGCTCGGCCGGTCCGCCGCCCGCCGGGACCAAGCGCCTTCGATGTGGCCCCGCGACACGCTGGCCGACGCCCGCGCCGAGTGGTCGGCGTCCGAGTGGGCGCGCATCCGCGCCCCTGAGCGCCTGCGCGACCAGGAGTTGTCGGCCAAGGGGGCGCGCTGGATGGCCTGGTTGCCGGCCGACGTGCGGCCGCAGACGCTGGCGGCGCACTACCCGCGCATCGTCAACAAGATCGCCACCTGCTGGCGCGATGTCGGCATCACCGAACGCCTGCTCGAGCAGCTGCTGCACGACGAGCGCGGCGACCGCATGGGCTTCGCGCCCGCCATCGTGCTCGAACTCGAGGCCGTGCAGCGGCTGCACCTGCTGCGTGTCACCCAACTGGAACACGACGAGAGCCGCTGGCGCAACACGGTGCCGAGCTAGACGCGCGCCTCCAGAGGGAGTCCGGCGTCGCCGCATAGACTGGCGCGATGCCTCGCAAACTGCCTGCACCCCGCATCGGCCTCGCTTTGGCCGGCGGCGGCCCGCTCGGCGCCATCTACGAAATCGGCGCCTTGTGTGCGCTCGACGAAGCGCTGGTCGGCGCCGAGCTGAACGATCTGCACGCCTATGTCGGCGTGTCGGCAGGCGGTTTCATCGCCGCGGCGCTGGCCAACGGCATGACGCCGCGCGCGCTGTGCAAGGCCTTCATCGAAGACGACGCCGACGCCGACGGCGACCTGTTCCGCCCATCGCTGCTGATGCGCCCGGCCTGGGGCGAGTTCATGCAGCGCGCCGCCGCGCTGCCGGGCTTGAGCGCGCAGGCGGCCTGGCAGTTGCTGTTCGGACAGCGTTCGCTGTTGGCCGCGTTCGAGCGCCTGGGCCGCGCGCTGCCCGCCGGCCTGCTGAGCGGCAGTGCGATGGAGGCGCGCCTGCGCAAGCTGTTCGAACGCCCGGGGCGCACGAACGACTTCCGTCAGCTGAAGCGCCGCCTGGTGCTGGTGGCGACCGACCTCGACACCGGCGAAGCCGCGCCTTTCGGACGACCGGGCTACGACACGGTGCCGATCTCGCGCGCGGTGCAGGCGAGCGCGGCGCTGCCCGGCCTGTACGCGCCGGTCGAGATCGACGGCCGCAGTTATGTCGACGGCGCGCTCAAGAAGACGCTGCACGCCAGTGTGCTGTTCGACGAAGGGGTCGAGCTGATGTTGTGCCTGAATCCGCTCGTGCCCTTCGACGCCAGCCGCGCGCCGCACCGGCGTGTCCTGGCCGGGCGCCAGACCGGCATCCCGCGCATGGTCGACGGCGGGCTGCCGACGGTGTTGTCGCAGACCTTCCGCTCGCTGATCCACTCGCGGCTCGAACTCGGCATGAAGAGCTACGAGGCCAGCCACCCGGGCATCGACATCCTGCTCTTCGAGGCCGACCAGCGCGACCCCGAGATGTTCCTGGCCAACACCTTCAGCCTGTCGCAGCGCCGCGTGCTCGCCGAGCACGCCTACCAGCGCATGCGCGCCGACCTGCGCTCGCGCCGCACGCGGCTGAAGGCCACGCTGGCGCGCCACGGCCTGGCGCTCGATGCGGCGGTGCTCGACGACCCGCAGCGCCGGCTCGTGCGCCGCCAGCCGGCGAACACCGGCAGCCCTACCGCGCAGGCGCTGCGCCGGTTGCAGGAAGTGCTGGACGACCTGGAACACGCGCTGCCCGCCGCCGCACGCTGAGGCGGGTCAGCCTGGGTGCTTGTCAAGCCGGGAGAGCGGGGGAAGAATCGGCACCTCATTTCCGCCGTTCCCGGAGGACCGCCATGTCCCTGCGCATCAACGACACCGCACCCGACTTCACCGCCCGCACGACGCAGGGCGAGATCCGCTTCCATGACTGGATCGGCGACACCTGGGCGGTGCTGTTCTCGCACCCGAAGGACTTCACGCCGGTGTGCACCACCGAACTGGGCTACATGGCGCGCATCGAGCCGGAGTTCCGCAAGCGCAATGCCAAGCTGATCGGGCTGTCGGTGGACCCCGTCGGCAACCACGAGCGCTGGAGCGACGACATCGAGCAGACACAAGGCCACCGGCCCAACTACCCGATGATCGGCGACGACGATCTCGCCGTGGCCAAGCTCTACAACATGCTGCCGGCCGAGGAACCGGGCACGTCCGAGGGCCGAACCGCCGCCAGCAACGCCACTGTGCGCTCGGTGTTCGTGATCGGCCCGGACAAGAAGATCAAGCTGATGATGACCTACCCGATGACGACCGGGCGCAACTTCGACGAGATTCTGCGTGTGCTCGATTCGATGCAGCTCACCGCCAAACACAAGGTGGCGACGCCGGTGAACTGGAAGCAGGGTGAGGACGTGATCATCGCCGGTTCGGTGAACGACGACGACGCGAAGAAGATGTGGCCCGACGGCTGGAAGGCGCCGCGGCCTTATCTGCGTATCGTGAAGCAGCCGACGTGATTGGCGGTTTGCCGCGCCTGGAGCAGGCGGGTGGGGCGCTCTGCGCGCAGCCGGCCTTGGCGTGCGCAAGGAACCTCTGAAATGATCTTTGAGACCGTCGCCGCCGGCGGCTGCCGCTCCTACCTGGTGGGCTGCGACGCCACCTGCGGCGCGGTCCTGATCGACCCGGAGACGAGCCAGGTCGACCGCTACCTGGCGCTCGCGGCGCGCGACGGCCTGCGCATCCGCTATGTGATCGACACGCATACCCATGCCGACCACTTCTCGGCCACGCGCCAGCTCGCGCGCCAGCTCGGCGTGCCGACCGTGATGCACCGCGCCAGCCCGGCGCCGCAAGTGGACATGCGCGTCGATGACGGTGAGCAACTGGTGGTCGGCCAGATGCGGCTGAAGGTGCTGCACACGCCCGGGCATACCGGCGACTCGATGTGCCTGATCGCCGACGACCGTGTCTTCACCGGCGACACGCTGCTGATCGGCGCCACCGGCCGTACCGACCTGCCGGGCGGCGACCCCGACGCGCTGCACGCCAGCCTGTTCGAGCGCCTGCTCAAGCTCGACGGCGCGCTGCAGGTCTACCCGGCGCACGAATACAAGGGCCGCAGCCACACGACGATCGCCGACGAGATCGCCGGCAACCCGCGCCTGCAGCGGCGTGAGCGCGGCGAGTTCGTGGCCATGATGAAGAGCCTGGACCTGGCGATGCCGACCCATGTCACCGAGGCGCTGCGCACCAACCTGTCGGGCGGCAAGACGGTGGCGCAGATGCTGGCCGAGGCGGCCGCGGTGGTGCCCTTCATGGCGATGCAGGAGCTGCGTGCACGCATCGAAACCGGCGACGCCCAACTGATCGTGCTCGACGTGCGCGAGCGCGACGCCTACGAGGCCGGCCATGTGCCCGGCGCGCGCCACCTGCCGCGTGGGCAGCTTGAACTGAGCGTCAACGAGGCGCTGCCCGACCCGACGCAGCGCATCCTCACCTGCTGCGAATACGGCCGCATCTCGACGCTCGCCGCCGCCACCCTGCGTCAGATGGGCTTTCAGCGCGCGGTGGCGCTGGACGGCGGCATGAAGGCCTGGCGCGAGGCGGGCTACCCGACGGAGGCGGGCCCGCGCACGGGCTGAAGCCCCTTGCGCTCGCGCCGCCGCTGCAGCATCCACACCAGCGCCAGCAGCGCCAGCCCGGGGAGGTAGACCCAGTGCGTCGACGGCCGGTCGGTCGGCACCTTGACCGCCGCGACCTCGAAGCCCGGCTCGATGCCGCTCTTCCTGGCCCGGCTGCCGAACCTGACGTTGGCGATCTGCACCTGGTCGCCGAGCGTCGTCACCGTCAGGCCGGCTTCGGTCAGCCGCTGGCGGCCGGGGCCGGGCTGGTCCAGCTGCACCGCGACGGTTTTGCGCGTCTCGTCGCCTTCGATGTTGGTGCCCGCGATCAACAGCACCAGCCGTTCCTTCTCGCCCAGTTCCTCGGCGACCTTGAAGATCTCGCTGGCCGGCACGTCCCGGTAAGGTTCGTGGAGCCTGTCGATGAACCAGTCGGGGCGGAACAGCGTGAAGGTGGCCACCAGCAGCAGCACGACCTCCCACCAGCGGCACTTGATGCGCAGCCAGCCCATCGTCGCGGCCGCGAAGGCGAGCGACGCGAGGGTGGCGGTGACGGCCACCACCGCCACCTCCCACCAGCCGCGCACGTCGATCATCAGCAGCGCCGGGTTGAAGACGAAGACGAACGGCAGCACCACGGTGCGCAGCGCGTAGATCGAGCCCTGGATGCCAGTCTGGATCGCGTCCTCGCCCGATATCGCGGCGGCCGCGAACGACGCCAGCCCCACCGGCGGCGTGATGTCGCCCATGATCCCGTAGTAGAAGACGAACAGGTGCACCGCGATGAGCGGGATCACCAGCCCCGACTGGGCGCCGAGTTCGACGATCACCGGCGCCATCAGCGAGGCGACCAGGATGTAGTTGGCGGTCGTCGGCACCCCCAGGCCGAGCACCAGGCAGACGAAGGCGGTGAACAGCAGCATCAGGATCACGTTGCCCTGCGACACGACCTCGACGAAGTCGGTCATGCGCAGGCCCAGGCCGGTCAGCGTGATGCCGCCGACGATGACGCCGGCGGTGGCGGTGGCGATGCCGATGCCCACCATGTTGCGGCTGCCGTCGCCCAGCGCCTGCACGACCTCATTGAAGCCCTGCATCCACGAACCGACGAGGCCCTGGCCGCGGAACCACTTGATGAGCGGGCGCTGCGTCAGCATCAGCACGATCAGCATGACGACGGCCCAGTACGCCGACAGCGCGGGCGACAGCTCCTCGACCATCAGGCACCAGATCAGCACGCCGATCGGGATCAGGAAGTGCAGCCCGGCGCGCACCGTCGGCCAGGCGGCCGGCAGCACCGGGTTCTCGACATCGATGTCCTCGGGCAGGTCGGGGTAGCGGCTCGCGACCTTGAGCAGCCACAGGTAGGCGCCGAACAACAACCCGCCCAGCACCCACGGCGCGGCGACGCCGAACAGGCTGCGTGCACCGACCGCGATCCAGTAGATCAGGCCGCAGACGACGATCGTGCCCGACAGGCCGAGCCCCCAGCTCGTCAGCGCCTGCGCCGGCGTGCGCTGGCGCACCTGCGCCATCGGCTTCATGCCGAGCTGCAGCGCCTCCAGGTGCACGATGTAGAAGAGCGCGATGTACGAGATGATCGCCGGCAGGAAGGCGTGTTTGATGATCTCGGTGTACGGGATGCCGACGTACTCGACCATCAGGAAGGCCGCCGCGCCCATCACCGGCGGCATGATCTGGCCGTTGACCGACGACGCGGTCTCGATGGCACCGGCCTTGACGCCGCCGTAGCCCGCCTTCTTCATGAGGGGAATAGTGAAAATGCCGCCGGACACCACGTTGCTTACCGACGAGCCCGAGATCAGGCCGTTCAGGCCGGACGACACCACCGCCACCTTGGCCGGGCCGCCGCGCAGGTGGCCGAGCAGCGCGAAGCTCACCTGCATCATGTAGTTGCCGGCGCCGGCACGGTCGAGCAGCGAGCCGAACAGCACGAAGATGAAGATGTAGGCCACCGAGACGCCGAGCGCGACGCCGTACACGCCCTCGGTCGTCAGCCACATGTGCGAAGCCAGGCGCTGCACCGACGCGCCCTTGTGCGAGATGACGTCGGGCATGTAGGGCCCGAGCAGCGTGTAGGCGAGGAAGACGATGGCCAGGATCGTCATCGGCAGGCCGACCGCGCGCCGCGTCGCCTCCAGCAGCAGCAGCATGCCGACGCTGGCGACCGCAATGTCCATCGTCGTCGGCTGTCCGGGGCGGGTGGCGAGCTCGTTGTAGAACAGCAGCAGGTAGGCGCCGCAGAAGCTGGCCACCAGCGCAAGAACCCAGTCCGCCAGCGGAATGCGGTCACGCGGCGAACGTTTGCGCGCCGGATAGGCCAGGAAGGCTAGGAACAGCGCCAGCCCCAGGTGCAAGGCACGCGCCTCGGTGTCGTTGAGCAGGCCGATGCCGAGCGAAAACGGCAGCGGCGACGCGTACCAGATCTGGAACAGCGCCCAGGCCAGCGCCACGCCGGCCAGCACCATGCCGCCGAAGCCGGCGACCTTGCGCGCGCCGGTATCGGCTTCGGCCACCAGTTGCTGCAGATCGGGCGGTGCCTTGTCGATATCGCTCATGGGGAAGTCCCTCAACTGCCCAACAAGAAGAGCGGGGCGGACGGCTTCGTTGGCCCGTCCGCCCCGCGGCTGTCGCGAAGGAGCGCGACGGCTACTTCATCCAGCCCTTTTCTTTGTAGTACTTCACCGCGCCGTCATGCAGCGGCGCCGACAGCCCGTTCTTGATCATGTCCTCGGGCTTCAGGTTGGCCAGCGCCGGGTGCAGCTTCTTGAAGTCGTCGAAGTTGTCGAACACCGCCTTCACCACCTGGTAGATGGTGTCCGCCGGCACCTTGGACGAGCTGACGAAGGTCGCCAGCACGCCGTAGGTGGTGGTGGCCTGCGCATTGGCCGGGTACAGGCCGGCGGGGATGGTGGCCGCGGCGTAGTAGGGCTTGTCCTTCACCAGCTTGTCGATCGCCGGGCCGGTGAGCGAGACCAGCTTGGCGCCGCAGGTGGTGGTCGGGTCCTGGATGTTCGCGCTCGGGTGGCCGACGGCGTAGAAGAAGCCGTCGATCTTGCCGTCGCACAGCGCCGGGCCGTGTTCGTCGGCCTTCAGCTCGGCGGCCAGGCCGAAGTCGCTCATCTTCCAGTTCATCGCGACGAGCAGCTCCTCCATCGACGCGCGCGTGCCCGAGCCCGGGTTGCCGACATTGAAACGTTTGCCCTTCAGGTCCTCGAACTTGGTGATGTTTGATTCCTTGCGCGTCAGCACGGTGAACGGCTCGGGGTGCAGCGAGAAGACCGCGCGCTGGTCGGCCCAGGCGCCGGCGTCCTTGAACTGGCCCTGGCCGTTGGTGGCGTTGAACTGCACGTCGCTCTGCGCGACGCCCATGTCGAGTTCGCCGGCCTTGATGGTGTTGACGTTGAAGACCGAGCCGCCGGTCGATTCGACCGAGCAGCGGATGCCATGTTTGGCGCGGTCCTTGTTGACCAGCCGGCAGATCGCGCCGCCGGCCGCGTAATACACGCCCGTGACACCGCCGGTGCCGATGGTGACGAACTTCTGCTGCGCGTGCGCCGCGCCGGTCAGTGCCAGCGCAGCCACGAGGCCGATGGGGGCAAGCTTCATGAGGGAGAACTCCAGAGTGAACATGACGAGGCGCGACCTTGGCGCGGCCGGGCCGCGCGCGCAAGAGGGTTGCTACCGGGTCGCGGCGTCGATGGCGCCCTGAAGCCGCTCGACGATCGCGTCCAGCTCGCCGTCGCTGACGATGAAGGGCGGCGCCAGCAGGACGTGGTCGCCGAGCCGGCCATCGATGGTGCCGCCCATCGGGTAGACCATCAAGCCGCGCGCCATGGCCTCGTTGCGCACCCTGGCGAACACGCGCCGGGCGGGGTCGAAGGGCTGCTTGCCGGCACGGTCGGCGACCAGCTCGATACCGCGAAAGAGGCCGCGCCCGCGCAGGTCGCCGACATGCGGGTGGTCCGAGAAGGCATCACGCAGTCGCCGCGCCAGCCCTTCCCCCTGGCGCTGCACCGCGGCCAGCAGGCCGTCGCGCGCAATGACCTGCTGCACCGCCAGCGCCGCCGCACAGGCGATCGCATGACCGATGTAGGTGTGGCCGTGCTGGAACAGCCCGCTGCCTTGGCGGAAAGCATCGACGATGCGCCCCTGCGCGAGCACCGCGCCGATCGGCTGGTAGCCGCCGCCCAGGCCTTTGGCGACCACCAGCAGGTCAGGCACCACACCCTCCTGCTCGCAGGCGTGCAAGCTGCCGGTGCGGCCCATGCCGCACATGACTTCGTCCAGGATGAGCAGGATGCCGTGCCGTGTGCACAGCTCGCGCACGCCGCGCAGGTAACCCGGCACCGGCTCGAGCGCGCCGGCAGTGGCACCGACCACCGTCTCGGCGACGAAGGCGATCACCGTGTCGCCGCCAAGACGGTCGATGGCGTCGGACAGCTCGGCGACGAGCCGTTGGCCGTACTGCGCCGCGCTCTCGTCGGCGCGGCGGTCGCGGTATTCGTAGCAGGGCGAGACGTGTGTGACGTCGATCAGCAGCGGCGCGAACTGCGCACGCCGCCAGGCGTTGCCGCCGACCGCCAACGCGCCGAGGGTGTTGCCGTGGTAACTCTGGCGGCGCGCAATGAAGTGTTTGCGTTGCGGCTGGCCGATCTCGACGCAGTACTGGCGCGCCATCTTCAGCGCCGCTTCCATCGCCTCCGAGCCGCCGCTCACGAAGTAGGCGTGGCTGGTGCCGGCCGGCGCGCCCTGCACCAGCACGTCGGCCAGCTGCTCGGCCACTTCGGTGGTGAAGAAGCTGGTGTGCGCATAGGCCAGGCGGTCGATCTGCGCATGCATCGCCGCCAGCACGTCCGGGTGCTGGTGGCCGAGGCAGGACACCGCCGCGCCGCCGGAGGCGTCGATGTAGGTCTTGCCGCCAGCGTCGGTGAGCGTGACGCCGGCGCCGGCGCCGGCCACGGCGACCGGCAGGGGCTGCTGGAGCTGACGGTGCAACACACGGCTGTTCATGCGGCGGCTCCCACGCCCAGGTAACGCGCGTGCAGGTGGGCCTTGAAGTGCGCCGGGTTGAGCACCTCGCCGCTCGCGCGCACGGCCAGCTCGTCGGTCGTCCAGCGTGAACCCTGGGACCAGATCTGCGTTTGTAGCCAGTCGAACAGGGGCGCCAGGTCGCCGCTCGCGATCTGCGAGTCGAGCTCGGGCAGCGCGCGGCGCATCGCCGCGAACCATTGCGCGGCGTACATCGCGCCCAGCGTGTAGCAAGGGAAGTAGCCGAACAGACCTTCCGGCCAGTGCACGTCCTGCAGCGGCCCGTCCTTGAAGTTGCCGCGCAGGTCCAGGCCCAGCAGCTCGCTCGCCTTCTGATTCCACAGCGCGGGGATGTCGTCGGCTTCGATCGTGCCTTCGATCAGCGGGCGTTCGATCTCGTAGCGCAGGATCACGTGTGCGGGATAGGTGAGCTCGTCGGCGTCGACGCGCACCGCGCCCGGCGCGACGCGGGTGAACAGGCGCGTCAGGTTGTGCGGCTCGAAGGCCGGCTGTTCGCCGAAGGCCTCGACCAGCAGCGGCGCGAGCCGGCGCACGAAGGCCGGGTGGCGGCCGAGCTGCATCTCGAAGGCGAGCGACTGGCTCTCGTGGATCGCCATCGAGCGCGCCAGGCTGACCGGCTGGCCGAGTTGGTCGCGCGGCCGCCCCTGCTCGTAGCGGCCGTGGCCGGTTTCGTGGATCGTTCCCATCAGGCTCTGCACGAAGTCGTCGTCGCGATAACGGGTCGTCAGACGCACGTCTTCGGGCACACCCCCCGAAAACGGGTGGGTGCTGGTGTCGAGCCGGCCGGCGTCGAAGTCGAAGCCGAGCAGGCGCATGACCCGCTCGCACAACACACGCTGGCGGTCGCGCGCAAACGGGCCTACCGGCTGCACGACCGGCTCACCCGCCTGGCGCTCGGTGACCCGCGCCACCAGCCCCGGAAGCCACTGGCGCAGGTCGCCGAACAGCCGGTCGACCGCGACGCAGCGCATGCCGGGCTCGAAACGATCCATCAGCGCGTCGTACAGCCCGAGGCCAGTCTGCGCCGACAACAGCCTCGCCTCCTCGCGCGCCACGTCGAGCACCGGGCGGAAGTTGGCGACGAAGCCGTGCCAGTCGTTGGCCGGGCGCTGGCTGCGCCAGGCGTGTTCGCAGCGCGAGGTCGCGAGCTGCCGGCGCTCGACAAGCGTTTCCGGCAGCGCATTGGCCTCGCGCCAGTCGCGCCGGATCTCGCGCAGGTTGGCACGCTGGAGATCGTCGAGCGACTCCTGTTGCGCGCCTTCGATCTGCGCCGCCAGGCAAACGTCGGTGCGCATGCGGTGCATCAACGCGGCCAGTTCGGCCAACGCCGCCGAACGCGCGTCGTTGCCCTTGGGCGGCATGTTGGCCGCCTGGTCCCAGCCGGCGATGGCCGCCAGGTGCTGATAGTGGTGCAGCCGCTGGTAGTGGCGGCTCAACCCGTCATATGCGGGGGTGGTCATCGGCGGTTCTCCGGCGGGCGCTGAGGCGCAATCCTCGCATGCGCGCCGACACGCACATGAGGCGAGCGCCTACGCGCCAAGCCCAGCCCGCGGGACATCCTCGGCATAGCAATTCGACGCAATTGTTTACGTGACCGAAGCAGGCGACCGCGACAAAGTCACGAGAGGGGCTCGCTCCCTTGTTTTACCGTTGTGCGACGACGCCGAAGAAGTGTCAGGACCGCATCCTTTGACGTTGCAGGGAGTTAGAACAGCATGAAGATCGACCCGGTTTCCCTCCGCTCGCGGCTGATCGCGGGGGCGGCGGCAGCTTTGATCGCGGCCTGTGGTGGCGGTGGCGGCGGCGGCGGCAACGACCAAGGCGCAGGCGGCATCCCGTCCAACCCGCCGCCGGCCGGCGGCACCAGCGTGCTGGCGGGCGGCTGGTCCGGCAGCGGGGCGCCCGGCGAAACCGTGCAGGTCTTCGTGGTCGCCGACGGCACCGCGTGGGCCTTTGCAATGAATGCGAACAACGCGCCGCTGGATATGTATGTCGGGGCGCTGGAACTATCGAATAGTCAGCTGTCATCGACGGGCATGCGCGCGTTCGACTACGAAACGCGCACCGCAGCGGGCGCCGGCGCGAGCGGAACCTACGTCGTCGGCTCGCAGATGGCTTTCACCGTCACCCCCGACGGCGCGGCGGTGGGCGTTCCGATCACCGTCAATGCCGTGCCTGCGAACGACTACGACCCGGCACGCGCCGCCGTACTGGCCGACGCCGCCCGAGCGTGGAACGGCCACTTCACGCCGACCGAAACCGGCGGCGTGGTCGTGTCCCCCGACGGCTCCGTCAACACCGCTACGTCCGAAGGTTGCCTGAGCAGCGGCCTGCTGATGCCGCGCGCCAACGAAAACGTGTTCGACGTCGAAGTGACGCTCGTCGCGACGGGCACTTGCCTGACACCCAACGCCAAGGCGACCGGCACCGCGTTTGTCGTCGGCAGCGGCGCTATGGCGCGGTTCTACCTTGGCTTGAAGACGGCCGACGGCTCGCAAGGCGCCACGTTCATCGGGCGGCCCTAGAAGGCCGTCGTTTCAGGGCCCCAGCCGCCCCGGAAAGAGCCACAACAGCGCCGCCGTCATGGTGACGTAGCGCGCGAACTTGCCGATCGCCATGTAGACGACGCAAGGCCAGAACGGCAGCTTGAGCCAGCCGGCGACCGCGCACAGCGGGTCGCCGACGATCGGCAGCCACGACAGCAGACACGCCTTGGCGCCGAAACGTTTCAACCAGCCGAGCACGCGGTGCTCTGTCGGCTTGTGGCGCACCCGTTCGACCGCGACCTCGACGCCATAACCCATCCAGTAGCTGATGCCGCCGCCGACGGTGTTGCCGGCCGTCGCGACCAGCACGGCCGGCCAGAACAGCGACGGGTCCAGCTTGACGAGGCCGAACACCGCCGGTTCGCTGCCGACCGGAATCAACGTCGCCGAGACCAGCGCGATCACGAACAGCGTGCTCAAACCATGCTGCGGCAGCGCCAGCCAGGCGAGCAAACCGTCGAGCAGCGACTGCATCCACGCTTCCATCGGGCGCGGATTATCGAGCGCGGCACGCCGCTATACTGCCGCCTCATTTTTGAGCAGCGATGCACATCGGCCCCTACCCCCTTGCGAACAAGCTGTTCGTGGCCCCGATGGCCGGCGTCACCGACCGGCCGTTTCGCAAGCTCTGCAAACAACTCGGCGCCGCCTATGCGGTGAGCGAGATGGTGACCAGCAAGCGGGAGTTGTGGGACTCGCTGAAGACCTCGCGCCGGGCCGACCATGCGGGCGAGCCGGGGCCGATCGCGGTGCAGATCGCGGGTGTCGACCCGGCCGAGATGGCCGACGCGGCGCGCTACAACATCGACCGCGGCGCGCAGATCATCGACATCAACATGGGCTGCCCGGCCAAGAAGGTGTGCAACGTGTGGGCCGGCTCGGCGCTGATGCAAGACGAGTCGCTCGCGCTGTCGATCGTCGAGGTGGTGGTCGCCGCCTGCGCAGCGCGCGGCGTGCCGGTGACGTTGAAGATGCGCAGCGGCTGGTGCGCGACGCAGCGCAACGCGGTCGCGATTGCGCGCCGCGCGCAGGATGCAGGCATCGTGATGGTCGCGGTACACGGCCGCACGCGCGAGCAGGGTTACGGCGGCGTCGCGGAGTACGACACCATCGCGGCGGTGAAGGCGGCCGTCACCATCCCGGTCGTCGCCAACGGCGACATCACCAGCGCCGAAAAGGCGCGCGCGGTAATCGCGGCCACCGGCGCCGACGCGCTGATGATCGGCCGCGCCGCGCAGGGGCGGCCGTGGATCTTCCGTGAAGTCGCGCACTTCCTCGCCACCGGCGAGGCCCTCGCGCCGCCGACGGTGGCCGAAGTGCGTGGCTGGCTGGTCGAGCACCTGCACGAACACTATGTGCTCTATGGCGAGGCGAGCGGCGTGAAGAGCGCGCGCAAACACATCGGCTGGGCGGTGCGCGCCTTGCCCGGGGGCGAGGACTTTCGCGCCCGCATGAACCGCATCGCCACCTGCGACGAGCAGGTCAGCGCGGTCGGCGACTGGTTCGCGCGCCTGGCCGAACATCATGAGCGGCTGCCGCAGGCGGCCAACGAACCCGTCTTGGAACAACAGGCATGAGCCGCCGGGCCGCTCCCAAGGCGAATACCGCAGCGCGAAGCGCGAAGGTTGACTGATGAGCCGCAAGAACATCGAGAACTGTGTGCGCGAGAGCCTGGAGCAGTATTTCCGCGACCTGCGCGGCGCCGAGCCGCATTCGGTGCATGAGATGGTGATGAACGCGGTCGAGAAGCCGCTGCTCGACGTCGTCATGCAGCAGGCGGACGGCAACCAGAGCAAGGCCGCGGAGTGGCTGGGCATCAACCGCAACACGCTGCGGCGCAAGCTCATTGATCACAAGCTGATCAAGTGATGGCGCTCACCGCCCTGCTCTCGGTCTCCGACAAGACCGGCATCCTCGATTTCGCGCGCGCGTTGCATTCGCTCGGCGTCAGGCTGCTGTCTACCGGCGGCACCGCGAAGCTGCTCGCCGATGCCGGCCTGCCGGTGACCGAGGTGGCCGATCACACCGGCTTCCCCGAAATGCTCGACGGCCGCGTGAAGACACTGCACCCCGCGATCCACGGCGGTTTGCTCGCGCGCCGCGATGTGGCCGAGCACATGGCGGCGATCGAGCGCCATGGCATCGCACCCATCGACCTGCTGGTCGTCAACCTCTATCCCTTCGAGGCCACGGTGGCCAAGCCGGGCTGCACGCTGGAAGACGCGATCGAGAACATCGACATCGGCGGCCCGGCGATGGTGCGATCGGCCGCCAAGAACTGGCGCGACGTGACGGTGCTCACAGATGCCAGCCAGTACGCGGACGTGCTCGATGAGTTGCGCGCACACGGCCACACCAGCCAGGCGACGCGATTTGCTTGCAGCGTCGCCGCGTTCAACCGCATCGCGCAGTACGACGCCGCGATCAGCAACTACCTGTCCGCGCGCCAGGCCGACGGCAACCACGCTGAGTACCCGGCGCAGATGAACGCCAGCTTCGTCAAGGTGCAGGACTTGCGCTACGGCGAAAACGCGCACCAGAGCGCCGCGCTCTATCGCGACCTGCACCCAGCGCCCGGCTCGCTGGTCACGGCCCGGCAGCTGCAGGGCAAGGAGCTTTCGTACAACAACATCGCCGATGCGGACGCAGCGTGGGAATGCGTGAAAAGTTTCGGCGCCGACATGCCGGCCTGCGTGATCGTGAAACACGCCAACCCCTGCGGCGTCGCGCTGGGTGCCGACGCGCCTTCGGCCTACGCCAACGCATTCAAGACCGACCCCACCTCGGCCTTCGGCGGCATCATCGCCTTCAACGTTGCGCTCGACGGCGCGGCCGCGCAGGCGGTGGCGAAGCAGTTCGTCGAGGTCTTGATCGCCCCCGCCTTCAGCGCCGACGCGCGCGCGGTGTTCGCGGCCAAACCCAACGTGCGGCTGCTCGAAATCGGCCTTCCCGCCGGCCAGCAGGGCCGCAACACCTACGACAGCAAACGCGTCGGCTCGGGCCTGCTCTTGCAGAGCGCCGACAACCGTATGTTGAGCGACGCCGACCTGAAGGTCGTCACGGCGCGCCAGCCGACGCCGCAGCAACTGCACGACCTGCGTTTCGCCTGGACCGTCGCGCAGTATGTGAAGAGCAATGCGATCGTCTTCTGCGCCGGCGGCGTGACGCTCGGTGTGGGCGCCGGGCAGATGAGCCGCATCGACTCGGCGCGCATCGCCGCCATCAAGGCCGGCAACGCGGGCTTGAGCCTGCAAGACTCGGCGGTTGCGAGCGATGCCTTCTTCCCGTTTCGCGACGGCCTGGACGTGGTGGTCGACCAGGGCGCAGCGTGTGTCATCCAGCCCGGCGGCAGCGTGCGCGACGACGAGGTGATCGCCGCCGCCGACGAGCGTGGCATCGCGATGGTCTTCACCGGGGTGCGGCACTTCAGGCACTAGGGGTGTGGGCCGGGGCCCGCGGGTACGATCCCGCCCCATGACACGCGCCGATGCCATGGGCCTGTTGCTGGCCTTCGTCGCCCGCCTGATCACCGGCGCGCAGGGGCATTGGAAGGGTGTGCCGCCCAAGGCCGAGCAGCGCATCTACTTCGCCAACCACCAGAGCCATCTCGACTGGGTGTTGATCTGGGCCGCGCTGCCGCGGGACCTGCGCGCCGTGACGCGCCCGATCGCCGCGCGCGACTACTGGACCGCGGGCCGCTTCAAACACTGGATCACGCGCGAGGTGTTCAATGCGGTCTACGTAGCCCGGCAACGAACCGAAGACCAGGACCCGCTGGAGCCGCTGATCGCCGCGCTCGCCAATGGCGATTCGCTCGTCATCTTCCCCGAGGGCACGCGCAACCACCAGGCCGAACCGCTGCCGTTCAAGAGTGGCCTTTATCACCTGGCCGAGCAGTTCCCGGCCGTGCCACTGATCCCGGCCTGGATCGACAACGTGCAGCGTGTGATGCCCAAAGGCGAGGTGGTGCCGGTGCCGGTGTTGTGCAGCGTGACCTTCGGCGCGCCGGTGCAGCTGGGAGACGGCGAGCACAAGCGCGTGTTCCTCGACCGCGCGCGCACGGCGGTGCTCGCGCTGCGCCCGCGCGTCGCCTGACGCCATGGGGTCGCTGCGCCAACTCACGGTCGACCAGCAGGTGGCGCTGCTGTTCCTGCTGCTGTTCGGCATGCTGGTGCTGGCCACCGCCGCCATCACCGCGGTGTCGCTGCGCGAGCGCGCACCCGCCGCGGCCGACCGCATGGGCGTGCTCAGGCGCGACCTCGTCGCCGTCTGGGGCGCGGCGGTGTTGTTCTGGCTGGCGTGGATCTCGGGCGCACTCGGCGCGACGCTGCTGTTCGGCCTCGTGTCCTTCCTGGCGCTGCGCGAGTTCATCACGCTGCAGCACACGCGCCGCAGCGACCACCGCTCGCTGATCCTGGCCTTCTTCGTCGCGCTGCCGCTGCAATATCTGATCGTGGGCTTGCGGCGCTTCGACCTGCTGACGGTCTTCATTCCGGTGTATGTGTTTCTCGCGATTCCCGTCGCCAGCGCGCTCGCCGGCGACCCGCAACGTTTTCTCGAACGCAACGCCAAGATCCAGTGGGGCATCATGGTCTGCGTCTACGGACTGAGCCATGCCCCTGCGCTGTTGCTGCTCGACTTCCCAGGTCACGAAGGCCGCGGCGCGTTCCTGCTGTTTTTTCTCGTCTTCGTCGCCGCGGTGGCGCAGCTGGTGCAGGAAGCCGCCAGCCGCTGGCTGCGCAGGCGGCCGGTGGCGCGCCAGATCAGCCGCAGCTTTTCACTGCGCGGGTTCGGCGTCGGCGTGGCCGCCGCCGCGCTGGCCGGCGCGCTGCTGTACTGGATCACACCCTTCAAACTGGGGCAGGCCCTGGTCATCGCCGGCGTCGCCGCCGGCTGCGGCACGCTGGGTGAGTTCGTCATGAAGGCGCTCAAGCGCGACGCGGGTGTGCACCACTGGGGCAACCGCTCGTCGGTGACCGGCGCGGTCGGCCTGCTCGACCGCGTCGCGCCGCTGTGTTTCGCGGCGCCGGTGTTCTTCCACTCGGTGCGCTGGTACTTCAAGGTATGAGAATCCTTGGCATCGACCCCGGCTTGGTGACCACCGGCTTCGGCGTCGTGGACGTCGACGGCCCGCGGCTGCGTTATGTCGCCAGCGGCACGATCAGCACGGCGCGCCAGGCGCGCGGCGAACTGCCGGCGCGGCTGGCGACGATCTTCGACGGCATCTGCGAGGTGGTGCAGCGTTACGAGCCGCAGTGCGCGTCGGTCGAGATCGTATTCGTCAACGTCAACCCGCAGAGCACGCTGCTGCTCGGCCAGGCGCGCGGCGCGGCACTCGCCGCGCTGGTGTCGCGCGGCATGGCGGTGTCCGAGTACACCGCGCTGCAGATGAAGAAGGCCGTCGTCGGCCACGGCCAGGCGCGCAAGGAACAGGTGCAGGCGATGGTTGCGCGCCTGCTGCAACTGCCGCGCGAGCCCGGGCGCGACGCCGCCGACGCATTGGGGCTGGCCATTGCGCACGCGCATGCAGGGGCGTCGATCGCGGCGCTGGCGCGGGCCACCACGCTCGTGCGCAAGAGCCACGCCCAATACCGCAAGGGTCGGGTTTACTGAGGGAGTCGGGCATGGATGTCGTGATGCAAACGCTGGCCTCGGAGTTCTCCGACCTGCCCGACCTGGAACAACTCACCCGCGCCGTGCTGCGGCTGCTGCTGGCCGCGCTGCTCGGCGGCCTGCTCGGCTGGGAGCGCGAGTCCAAGGGCAAGGCCGCGGGCCTGCGCACGCACATGCTGGTCGCGCTCGGCGCCGCGGTGTTCGTGGATGATTCCGCAGCAAGCGGGCCTGGGCGACGCCGACCTGAGCCGCATCATCCAGGGCGTGGTCGCGGGCATCGGTTTTCTCTGCGCCGGCACGATCATCAAGGGCCGCAGCGACGAGCAGGTGCAGGGCCTGACCACCGCCGCCGGCGTCTGGCTCACGGCGGCGATCGGCGTCGCGGTCGGCCTGGGGCGCGAAGCGTCGGCGGTGCTGGCGGCGCTGCTGGCGCTGGTGATCTTTGCCGGGCTGCCGAAGCTCGACCGCTGGATCGAGCGGCGTCAGCGCGACTGACTCACCACGCCGGCGCCAGCTGCGCGAAGCCGCTCGGCGCGTCGCGTTCGTCGTCGAAAGTCACCACCTCGTACGCACTCGCGTCGGCGAGCAGTTTGCGCAGCAGCTGGTTGTTCAGGGCATGCCCGCTCTTGAACGCGGTGTAGGCGGCCAGCAGCGGCTTGCCGGCGATGTGCAGGTCGCCGATCGCGTCGAGGATCTTGTGTTTGACGAACTCGTCGTCGTAGCGCAGGCCGCCGCTGTTGAGCACACGCTGCTCGTCCATCACGACGGCGTTGTCCATGCTGCCGCCCAGGCCCAGGCCGCGCGCGCGCATCGCATCCACGTCCTTCGTGAAGCCGAAGGTGCGCGCGCGCGCGATCTCCCGCTTGTAGCCGCCGGCGCCCATATCGAAGCTGACGCGCTGGCCGGTGGCGTCCACCGCCGGGTGGTTGAAGGCAATCTCGAAGCTGAGCTTGTAGCCGTGGTAGGGCTCGAGCCGCGCCCACTTGAGCGCCGCGCCCTCGCCTTCGCGCACCTCGACCGGCTTGACGACGCGCAGAAAGCGTTTGGGCGCGTCCTGCAACTCGATGCCGGCGCTTTGCAGCAGGAAGACGAAACTCGCCGCCGAGCCGTCGAGCACCGGCACCTCGTCGGCGGTGATGTCGATCACCAGGTTGTCCAACCCCAGCCCGGCGCACGCCGACATCAGGTGCTCGATCGTCTGCACCTTCGGTGCGCCGGGGTCGCCGCCGGGCGAGATGGTCGAAGCCATGCGCGTGTCGCTCACGGCGTCGGCGCGCACCGGGATGTCCACCGTCTGCGGCAGGTCGATGCGGCGAAACACGATGCCGGTGTCCGGCGGCGCAGGCTTGAGCGTCAGCTCGACCTTCTGGCCGCTGTGCACGCCGACGCCGACGGCGCGAGTGATCGACTTGAGGGTACGCTGCGCAAGCATGGGCTCGATTGTCCGGCAATCGGGCAAGGCTCGCAGCCGCGGGGACACGATGTCGATTCCCGCCGGCCTGGTTCGTCGTACAGGTACAGCAATCCAAGGAGATGCGAAATGCGCGTGATGGTGATGGTGAAAGCGAGCCCCGAGTCCGAAGCCGGCCAGATGCCGAGCACCGAGCTGCTGGCGGCGATGGGCCAATTCAACGAAGAGCTGGTCAAGGCGGGCGTGATGCTCGCCGGCGAAGGCCTGCACCCCAGTTCAAACGGCAAGCGGGTGCGCTTCTCCGGCGCCAGCCGCAGCGTGGTCGACGGCCCCTTCGCCGAGACGAAGGAGCTGGTCGCCGGCTACTGGTTGTGGCAGGTGAAGTCGATGGACGAGGCGGTCGAGTGGGTCAAACGCTGCCCGAACCCGATGCAAAGCGACTCCGAGATCGAGATCCGTCGCGTCTTCGAGGCCGAGGACTTCGGCGCCGAGTTCACGCCCGAGCTGCGCGAGCAGGAAGAGCGGCTGCGCCGGCAGATCGAAGGCTAGGAGCCGGGCTGCAACTCGCTGCCGATGCGCCCGACGATCGGCAGCTTGAGGCCGCGCGCGTTGACGCCGAAGTTCAGGCCGAGCAGGTTGATCTCGATGCCGTCCACCGGCCCGGCCGCCACGCCGAGCAGGCCGCCGAGCGACAGCGCCACACCGCTGCCGCTGGGCGCCGCGCCGAAGATCGTGCTGCCCAGATAGTCCTTGCCGATCGCGGTGGCAGGCAGGTCGACCTGAAGCTCCGGCACCGCCCGCGCAATCCAGGCCGTGAAGGTGTTGGAGTTGGGGCCCGGCCAGGCGCGGTACTCGCCGGCATACGGGTAGCGCTGCGCCGCCTGCTCGATGCGTTCGATCAGCGCATCGACGCCCGGGCCGCGCCGGTCGGCGTACAACTCGGGCGCGGAGCCGAACCAGCGCCCGTCCGGCGCGCGCTCGCGCACGGCGACGACACTCGGCGCGCGGCCCAGGCGCCAGCCGATCACCTCGTACACCGTCCACTGCGTCGCGCCGCTCGGCTTGGCCGCGACCCAGCTGTGCACGCCGAAGACACCCTTGGCACCGACCGTGCGCGCGCCATACACCTGCACCACCGCGTCGGACACCAGCGCGGGGTCGGGCGCCAGGCCCACCGGCTCGCGGCTGGCCGTGCGCCAGTCGGCACGCGCCTGCTGCACGCCCACCGCCGCCGCGACGGCGGTCGCGGTGGCGATCAGTAGTGCGTACAGAGTGAAGCGGAGCGGGCGGCGCATGCGGGCAGTATGCACAAGCGGCCCCGCACGCGCAGGGCTGGGGTCACTCGAGCGGCAGCTCGAAGTAACTTTCCGGTGCGGCCTTGCCTACGGCTTCCTGGATGGACGTCAGTTGTCGCTGCAGGCGGGGCCAACTCGTCGTGGGCAGCAAGACGATACCGAGGGTACGGCCGGCAAGGTTCTGCTGATAGCGCAGACTCTTGTCCGTCGTCACGAACACCTCGAAGCCGGCGCTCTGTGCAACAGACAGCAGCTCGCCGTTCTTCAGCATTGACCAGCCTCGCTCATAAGCTGTTTCGACAACGTGTGTCGGCAGATAGGCGCGCAGCGGCGCTGGCGTACCTTTGCGCTGCCCCCGGAGATTCGTAGCGGGTAGTTCTAGAGTCCGATCAACCCGAGATGGAGATCGGACCGATGAAGAAGCGATACACCGAGGAACAGATCATTGGCTTCCTGCGTGAGGCCGATGCCG